>Ga0116200_10000254_pt1 | contig 16041 bp, 11 predicted proteins | sample Mar14436cmmetaG_FD_94478 | JGI IMG/M metagenome (GOLD analysis project Ga0116200, IMG submission 94478) | Marine hydrothermal vent microbial communities from Guaymas Basin, Gulf of California to study Microbial Dark Matter (Phase II) - Marker... ... | reverse complement strand
TGCAGGAGGAGATTTCTGGCTTTCCTGAAAGAACCAACAATTATAGGACTTGGAATGCAGCCGGCATTGAAGAAGTTACACTTGTGGTACCAAAAAACCGCTACGGGAGACAGAGCAGAAGTGGAATGGCTTCCAGATAACTCTGTATTGTGGAGGGAGATAAGCAGCAGTTCAGATAAATGTGTGGGTTCTGAATGTGATTACTATAATAGCTGTTTTATTACGCGGTTAAAACAAAAAGCAGCAAATTGTGATCTTCTTATAGTTAATCATCACCTTTATTTTGCTGACCTTGCCTTGAAGCAGGATAATTTCGGAGCCGTCTTGCCTGGGCATGAAGCTGTGATATTTGATGAAGCTCACCAGCTCGACCACGTGGCCTCCAGCTACTTCGGGTTTGAACTCAGTCTATTCAAGTTTCTTGAGTTGGTTCACGATGTGAAAAAGGAACTTTCCATCGCGAAAGTGAGAAAAATGGACGAAATAAACATGAAACTGCAAGCTCTTGAAACAGATGCTCGTAGATACTTTGAAGTTTTTGAAAGAGCACCCGGGAGGAAAAGACTTGAGGAAGTGAGGCACTGGGATGAGTTAGAGAAAGTTGCGGACAAAATCACGCAATCTTTGAATTCTCTCGCCGGTGACCTGGTATCATTTGAACAAATGAGTCCGGGGCTGAGCGCATGCAAGAGGAGGAGTTTGAACCTTTCTCACCTAATGGATGTTTTTACTACACGAGAAGATCCTGACCTTGTGTACTGGTATGAATCCCGTCGCCGGGGCGTATTTTTACATGCAACACCCATCAATGTTTCTCCGTACTTGGACGAATTGCTGTTCAAAAGGATTGGTTCAGTTATACTGACATCTGCAACCCTTGCCATTGGGGAAGATTTTTCTTTTGTAAGAAAGTGTTTGGGTGTGCCTGATGAAACGGATGAAATGGTTTTATCCTCCCATTTTGATTTTAAAGAAAACTTGATCGTCTATATACCAAGGGATATTTCTGAACCGTCATCACCCAAGTTTCTTGAGCAGTTCTGCCAGAAGGTGTGGGAATTACTGTTAATTTCTCAAGGACGGGCGCTTATACTTTTCACCAGCTATAAAAATATGGAAGAAGCATATAGTATGCTGAAAGAAAAAGATTTGCCCTACAAGTTTCTTTTGCAGGGGGAAAAACCAAAAAATACGCTTTTGAAAGAATTTAGGCAGGATCTTCATTCTATTCTTTTAGCTACTGGGTCTTTCTGGGAAGGAGTAGATGTGCCAGGTCCTTCACTGAGTTCAGTCATCATTGATAAGTTGCCATTCGAAGTGCCAAGTGATCCGATTTTGGTTGCTAGATTAAAACGGTTACGAGACGAAGGGTATGACCCTTTCTGGCACTATCAGGTTCCACAGGCGATTCTCAATCTAAAGCAGGGTGTTGGAAGATTAATAAGAACAGTGGAAGACAGAGGCATGGTTGCTATTATGGATGTAAGGATCTGGGAAAAAGCGTATGGAAAGAAATTTCTATCAAATCTTCCCGATTGCAAGGTAACTTCTGATATAAACGAGGTTGCAGAGTTTTTTAGGGATTCCCGTGTTGAAAATTTTTCTCAAAACGCAGGATGATATTTACAAGATCAATTATGGTAAAAGGTTTATGTAAGCATGCGAATGCTCCAAGACCTAGCAATTCTTCCGTTAAACCAGGTTTTGCTGCCCCTGTTATGACCATGCAGGGAATAGGGGGATTAAAGCGCTGACATCTTGCCAGAATGTGTTCGCCGCTCAGCCCGGGCATAAGTAAGTCGGTGATTACCAAGTCATATCTCTCTTGTTCAAGTTTTTCCAGTGCTTCAGAACTGTTGTTTGCAGAAGTGACTTCATGACCTCTAGCTCTTAGAAGTTTGGTAATTCCCTCTGCTATTTCCCTTTCGTCATCCACCACAAGGATTTTCAAACTTTTTGCCGCATGATCAAAGTGGGTTGGTACGGTGCTATCTGCAAGGTATGTTACTTTTTCCAGACCTTCTGGAGGAATGGGTATGAAAATGGTAAAACAAGTTCCTTCGTTTACTGTGCTTTCTACTTCGATGCGTCCCCCGAGCGAACTTACTATACCGTGTACAACTGAGAGTCCCAGACCGGATCCGGGCACATCACTGTCTCCCCAAACACCTTTTGTTGTAAAGAATGGCTCAAAGATCTTTTCAAGGTTTTCCCTTGGAATGCCACAGCCGGTATCGCTTATGCTTAACGCAACTTCTCCATCTATTTCTTTTGCACCAATTTCAAGAACTCCGCCTTCTCCCATCGCATGGAAGGCGTTGATAATAATATTTACCAGCACTTGTTGAAGTTCGGTTTCACTTGCCCAAACAGGTGGAAGGTGAGGAGGGAAATTCTTTTTAATTTCTATGTTTGCTTTCTTAAAGCTGCTTTCCATCAAACTCAAAGCACTTTCACAGCATTTCTGCAAGTTGATGTAATGGCGTTCGTGGGAAGACTGCCGGCTGAAAGTTAAAAGGTTCCTGGCGATTTCGGATGCTCGTTTGGCAGATTCTATGGCTATTTCTACAGCTTTGGCCAGCGATTCCTTGGTGTTGTCAAGTTTGGCCAATTCCCCATGTGCTATTATTACTGTGAGAATGTTATTAAACTCATGTGAAATACCTGCGGCAAGCTGGCCAACTGCTGCCATTCTCTCCGAATGTACAAGGGATGCCGTCCTCTGTCTGACTGCCTTCTCAAGGTTCTCAGTGTGTTTTTCCAGCTGTTTCTGAGCTTCCATCAATCGCAATCTGCTCTGAATCTCCTGCAGGGCCACTTTCTCTTTGAACCGAAACCCTACCAGGACTATCACCATGGTGGCTATGAGAAAAAACGTATCACAATAGAATGCCAGAAGCGCCTGTCCATGAAGATAAGGATAGGAAACAGCTATAAAGCTTGCATATATAATTGTAAACGTGATGATACCTTCCAGAATAGTCATAGGCATAAGCAGCCCCCCGACTATTACGGCAAGATTAATTCCGGCATAGTATCTGCTTTCGGGGCCGCCCAAGAAATAAGTCATGAGTGCGATGGCAATGCCCACGGACGCTACGCCATATATTGCAAAGTACGAAGAGTATTTCTCCCCCAGCTTACTTCTATTTAAAAAATAAATAATGAAGAGTCCTAGAGAACAGACGAAGCGAATAGCAAGAAGAGTGTTGAGAAATGGACGGGCTACCAGGTAATCGAGGATTCCAAACAGCGGGACGAGGAGACATCCGATGATAGAACCGATGCTCACCGCCTGGCGCATCTTTGCCTGGCGTTCTTTCTCATACATCTCTTTTAGCTGAAGGCTGTCAGCTTCTATCCTCATTTACGGTTCCTGGTATTCTAATTAGTTCAGGTCGATCTGGTTAAATAATTGATTAGTATTTAGCATAACAGAAAAAATCCAAAAATTAACCTGCTAGTTTACATTTTCTTCAATGCTTTTATTATAAAAGCCTGTGGTGGATCCCCGTAGGACTCTGACGTGTCAATTACCTTGAGACCCACTTCCTCCATCATTTCTTGAAGTTCATCGAGGTGAAAAAAGCGAAATTTCCTTTCATCCACAAGTTGAAATAGTTGTGCCGCAGAATTGGCAAAATCTCTTGTCGCTTTCAGGTATTTTTCCTTATCATCCGGCGGTATGGGGATTAGTCCTTTATTCAGGCGATCAATCATCTTAGTGAAAATACTGGACATATCTATGTCAGGTTTCATGGAGGATATCACCATTATACCGCCTGGTTTCAAGCATCTGTAAAATTCTGCCAAGGTATCCATCGGATTTTTCATGTACGAAAGTACCAAGCTGCTAACGATTCTATCGTAAATATTGCTTTCAAAAGGAAGCCTGAATACCACATTACTGAGGTCGATGCCAAGAATATAATTATTGTTTTTTTCTTCGGGTGACGGGGTATTCAGTTCGTAGCTAACGAATGGACAAAGGGGAGCTATTATCTGTTTGATAATTCTAGAAGCCTGGTTGAATTCAAGTATTAATTTTTTTTCTTCCTCCGGAAACGCTTTATCTAGATATTCGATGTCTCTTGGAGTAATTTTCTTTCCTCTTAGAATGTAGCACAAACGCCTGCTAAAATTATTTTTCCAGAGATTTATGGAGTAGCTTGTAAGATTTGGTATCTGGCCTCTTAAATCATCAATGGAGCAAAACTCTCCCAATAAGAACTTCTTTACTGGCAGTGCAGGGTGAATGTCCAGGTCGGCTTTGTGTACTTTGAAAGATTCAGGGCTTATACCTTTTTTTAATGCAACAGAAGTACACTTTTGTCTGGCCTTCAGAAGAGCTTCTTCAATAAGGTCCACAAGGGCAAAGGTTGGAAAGGATTCATCGCTTCCTTCGTAATCCTCCAGAAACTGTAGAACGAGGTTTCCGGTTCCACATCCCATGTCTGCAACCTTGTGATTTTTCCTGATGTCCAGTAGTCTTATCTGTTCTCGGAGAAACTCAATATATTCTTCGCAATACCGCAGTATATCGTAACCAATATCAGACTCTTCCTGCCCCAGCAAATATGAGATCCAGTATTTTCTCTTGCTCAACCTGAGATCCCTTGGATTCTGCTTCCATTCAAGCTCTTGCTTTTCTATAAGTTCGGTCAAGTTAGGGATAAAAGGTACAATTTCGTCTTTACTTATCAATGGCCACATTTCGTCAAATATTGTTTCGAATACCCCTAAGGCCTCTTCGCCGTTGAGAGGAAGATGCCCCGTGGGGATAACTTTTATCTTTTTCCAGCCATCAGTTTTTGCTGCTAAAAGCTTTTCCACGTTTTCGGGGTCAATCCATGAATCGTACGCACCATATAGCCACATCACTGGAATATCGATCTTTGACATATCCTGAGTAGCATTTTCCATGGTGACGTAGCCCTTGGAGAGAGCATCTTCACAAAAACGATCTCCCTGCACTGTGAGTCCCAGGATTGTTACGTCTCCAAGGGTTTGTCCGCTTTCGTACAGATCAAAGTAGTCGATTCCCCCCGAAACTCTTATCAGGAGATCACCCATGTGCGTTGCTCCCATTGGGGCTATCCAGAGATGAACGCGTCGTCTCTGGTCTTTCACGATGGCTTTTCTCGCCAGTAGGGCACCGATACTGAAGCTAATCAGGATGATTTCCTTTGCGAAAAAAAAGTCATTGTTTTCTATGAAGTCGAGGATTGAAAGAAGATCTTCCGTTCCCTGGGATAGAGTCATGTGAAGGCATTCTTTCCAAGGTTCCCGACACTGTGGATCCTTGTAGCTTTCTCCAATGTGGTTGGTGGAATCATACCTGACCACTGCAGCGTCGCGAAACTGGTTTCTGAATCTCTCAATGAGGTAATGGGTAAATAGTCCTAGAGCTTCCTTTCTTTTGCCATATGGAGGTGGCAAAACTACTATGGTGGCACGCCTGCGATCTGTTCCTTTCCAGGTAGTGTCTACAAATCCAACTATTTCCTGGTTTTTCTTGTTCAAACACTTGAAGGAAATTGTGCCTCTTGTTGATTTGGTGCCTACAGTGGTCTCCTGGCCGGCTTGAGTGCGTAATCCTGTTTTAAAAATGTGTTTGAAGGTTTTAAATATACCGGTTTTGTTCTTTGATCCCTTGTTAGTGATTGGTAGCTTTTTCTGACGTTTAGCAACTTCTGGATGTGCATGTCCTTTGGCAAAAGCCTTATTTGATATCTGCAGCTGGACACCGATCTTTAGATAGGGCTGATTAGTGTTTTTAGTTACTGGGGTGACATGCCTTATCTGGCCGGCCGAAACAAAAGGCTCTCGATCTTTACCGAAAATACGCAAAGAACTTATAGGGGTACCCGGTAAGAAATAGGCAGAATCTATCGGACATTTGAACGCAAATCCCCCGGATGAAATATCAATAATCTCTCTTTTTATGGAAGCGCCTTTCGGATAAGGAACCGGAATTTCAACCCACATTGTTCCCGGTTCCACCTGCGTTCTTTCTTCTTTTCTAAGAGATGAAGAAAGAAGCAATACAGGGTGAACCAGTATCAATTTTCCCTCGGAATGTTCTTTAAAGTATGAAACAAAAAGATGTTGACGGAAGCCATGGGGCCAATATACGTACAACGGGTCGTGATTTATCTTTTTAAAGAATGACTGAGTGGCATCTGAAGTAGCGAAAATGAGTTCTTCGTCTGTTTGATTAAGGAATTTTGCTTTTACTACCTCGGATGGGTCGAGGCGGACAAGAAACATGGAATACCTGTCTGATAACAGCTCTTTCAAGGTCCTGAAAACGTTTTCTTTTTCGAAAAGCCCAACAAGATTTCTTGGTGCAAATACGGCATTCTCATCAGGTATTCTAGATGTAACTTCGTTCCAGATTGATGATATGTAAAAATAAGACAGTTTTTTCTCATTTTCCCTCGAAGCATCAATAATGTCGAGAAGAACAAGGTGTTCTCCATCATTTTGGCTTTGAACACTATTAACTCTTGCTTTCAATGACAGTTCTTTATCGAAATCTCTCGTATTTATAACAACGTTAGCCACGATGCCTGCTTCTGGCAGCTTGTCAGTGCTAGCTGTAATAGTTTTCAATGAAATCCTTTTACAGTTACCATGTATTTCTTCATTTCCCGTTCTTATTGTGAGTGGAGCATATGAATTTATTTCAGGTGAAGGTGACGCGTTGTTTGTTCCAGTCATGTGTGTCTCCGTGAAAAAGTTCAATTTAACATGCGGCTTCCCAGCCATGTTTTAGAATAGCAAACCTGGACTTCAGGAAACAATTTTATCTACGCATCAAGGACTTAAATCTTGTTTGGGAAGTGACATTCAGGAAGGTTGGGAGACTAAAGGATAATCGGTTTACCCACGATATTCTGGGTGGAAACTTCCACTTTAAGGTTTGACCATTCATTCCTCTGGCGTGCTTCTGCAAATAGGGCTTCCACGATCTTTGGATGATTGTTGGTTTCGCTAAGGTGAGCCAGTACCAGGTATTTCAGATCCGAGTGGTAAACGAGTTCTGCTAGCTCTACTGCATCGATGTTAGACAGATGACCATGTTTACTGCTGATTCGTTTTTTTAGTTCCCATGGATACGGACCATTAATGAGAAGATCGGGGTCGTGGTTCGATTCCAGTACTAGAACGTTGCAGGATTTTAAATAATTTACTATAAGTTTTGTGGCCATTCCAAGATCTGTGCAAATCCCAACGGAATTGTTGTTTTCTTTGATAATAAAGCCTACAGGGTCAGAAGCATCGTGAGGAATTGAAAAAGGATGGATATGAAGGTCACCAAATTTAAATGTATTTCCGGTTTTGAAAATAAATGTTTGAGAAAAAGGTGCAATTTTGGGAGGTAAGGAACTCAAGGTGTCCTGGTTTATAAGTACTGGGAGATCGTATCTACGACTCAATATTCCAAGTGAGTTTACGTGATCTCTATGTTCGTGAGAAACAAGTATACCTTCGAGCTTCCTGGGATTTCCTCCCGCTTTATTTAACCTTCGCGTAATTTCTGCTCCGGAAAGCCCTGCATCTATGAGGATCTGAGTTCTTTCGCTGCAAATCCAGATACAATTTCCCTTGGAGCCACTGGCGAGTACCTGTATTTTCAATCCCACTTTTTATATACTCCGTAATGAGTTAACAAAAAACATGGAAATTGGCGCGGGAAAAACGCTGGTGATAAGGCTAAAGAGTGCCATTGGATTCTCTGATTCAAAATTGTATCCACAAAAAGAGATTTATACCTTCAGGTTCTTTTTCTACCTTGATTTGTTCACTGGCAAAATTTGCTTTTTTTGCCAGCTCCAGAAGTTTCCTTTCTGATCTGTGAAATATGAACCAGTGACCGAACTCCATGTACGGTCTGGTAGGGTTTTTCTGAGAAAAATTGCCAATTATTATGTTCCCATTCTCTTTTACCCAGCTCTTGAAACGATTCAGGAGATACAGGAACACTTTATCACTGAGATAGTCAAAAACACCAGCGGACCAGATAATATCATATTGTTTGTCCGGTTTGAACCTCAATATGTTCTTATGGATGAAATTTAAATTGCTCAGGTTTTTTTTGTTCAATTTCAATGAGTAATGAAAGGCGTTCTTGTCTACATCCACGCAATCTATGCTGATATTCGGCAACTCTGCAGCTTCAAACAATTCACAAAGATCGCGCCCTGGTCCGCTGCCTACATTCAACATTGTCACGGGTTGGCCTTGCTTTTCACTGGCCAGCGAACTTATGACCTTAACAAAATACTTTTTCCTGTTTCTGACCGCTTCTGCTGCTGCCTGTGCGTGGAAATAAGAATCCCATCTAAAAAGGTTTTCCTGGGGAGATCTCCATTTCTGGTAGATTCTGTCTATAATTTCGAAATCTCCAGGATAACCGTGCGGCTTGAGAACAACAAATCCCTGCATTGTGTTGAGAGTGAGAAAGACCTTGCGAAAGAACTGCCAGTATTTAGGAAGGTCGTTGTATCTGAATGTTCCCCTTTTTATACTTTCTAAAATGTTGTTGAAACCTTTTGTGAGCTTTGAGTACTCGTGCTCCTCGGGTCCGCCCTTTTCGATTAAATAACCAATGAAATCCAGTGATTCTCGCAAGCTCTGATCCATCTTAAGCCAGGTATTTCAGGTGGTAGTGTGAAGAACAAAATGCTGCTACTACTTGATACACCTAGATTTTTCTAATATCAACCTTAATATCGGTTTTATTTATCGGTCCGAGAACTTCAAGGGCCAGGCTCTCTGCCTTAAAAACCGAATTGACCCACTGCTGTATTCCTTTGGCGGTTACAGCTTCAAGATTTTCTTCAATCTCTTCAAAAGAAACAAGTCTATTATACAGAATTTCATTTTTTGCTAGCCTGCTCATGCGGCTGTCAGAGCTCTCGGCATTGAGGTACATGTTTCCTTTGATATGATCTTTGGCTAGCTTCAGCTCTTCGTCATTCACGGGTTTGCTTTTGAGTTCAATTATGGTTCCTCTAATAGCTTCAAGAGCGGCATTCAGCTTATCTTTTTGCACTCCAGCATAAATTCCCAGCATCCCGGTGTCGCTGTGCATAGAAACAAACGAATAAACAGAATAAGCAAGGCCTCTTTTCTCTCTGACTTCCTGAAACAGCCTGCTGCTCATGCTCCCACCGAGGATTATGTTAAAAACCCCGCAGAGATAACGTTCCTGATTTTTGAGAGAGCAAGTTTGAGTTGCTATACAAAGATGGGTTTGTTCAAGTTCTTTGGTGGTGCAATAGACATTGGGTTGTGGTTGAGGTTTGATTCTTTTGTATGAATTGGGATTTTTTGCCAGGTTGCCGAAAGAGTCTTCAACCAGCTTGATTAAGTTTTCATGCTCCACGTTGCCAGCTGCGGCGATCACAATCCGCCCCGGATGGTAGTGTTTTTTCATGTATCGCAGGATTTTATCTTTATCAAAAGATTGTACCGTTTCTCGATATCCATAAATGGGGCGGGCAAGGCTGTGATTTCCCCAGAAATGTTCACTCAGAAGGATATGAATGTAATCGTCAGGAGTGTCTTCCACCATACAGATTTCCTGCAAGATAACTGCTCTTTCACGGTCCATTTCTTCTTTGTCAAACTTCGAATTCAAGAATATGTCGCTCAGGATATCAATAACGAGGGGCAAGTGGTAATCGATTACCTTTGCATGGAAGCAGGTGTGTTCTTTGCTGGTGAAAGCGTTGGAAAGTCCTCCTATCGCATCGAATTCTTTAGCTATTTGAAGGGCGGACCTTTTCTCGGTACCCTTGAATAGCATATGCTCGATAAAGTGGGTAATGCCACTTTCACTTGGTTCCTCGTCTCTTGAACCTGCATCAACCCAAACTCCTACAGAGACCGAATGCAAGTGAGGTATTTTTTCTGTTACGATTCTGATTCCATTTTCCAGTGTTGTTTTCTGGTACAAGAGCGGGCCTCTAATTTTTGATATCCTCCTTCCTGGCTCCAAGCGCTGCTTTTCTGCTGAGTCTGATTCTTCCATCTTTATCAATATCGATTACTTTAACAAGAACCCTGTCACCTTCTTTGACGACGTCAGAGACTTTGCGGACTCGTCTATTTTCAAGCTGGGAAATATGGATCAGACCTTCCGTGTGAGGAAGAATTTCTGCAAACGCGCCATAATCCGTGATGCGTGTAATCTTGGCAAGATAAATCTCACCAACTTCAGCTTCCGCAGCCACTTTCTTTATCATGTCCATGGCTTTTCTGCATCCTTCGAGATCCGGACTCATTATGGTTATTTTACCATTGTCTTCTATATCGATCTTCGTGTTGGTCTCAGAAATTATACTTCTCACCATTTTTCCGCCGGGACCAATGACGTCTCTGATTTTTTCAGGGTTTATCTGCATGGTTATGACTCTTGGAGCGTACTTCGACAGTTCGGGTCGAGGTGCACTGAGAACTTCGTTCATCTTGTCCAGGATAAATAGACGGCCTTTTTTGGCCTGCTCAAGAGCTTTTTGAAGGACTTCCCTTGTAATTCCAGCTATTTTTATATCCATTTGAAGTGCCGTGATACCTTCTTCTGTTCCTGTTACTTTAAAATCCATGTCACCCAGGTGATCTTCGTCTCCGAGAATATCAGACAAAATGGCAATCTCACCCTTTTCTATCATCAGGCCCATTGCTATACCGGCAACCTGTTTCTTGATAGGTACGCCGGCATCCATTAAGGAAAGAGAACCTCCGCAAACCGTTGCCATAGATGATGAACCGTTGGATTCCATTACCTCGGAAACCACTCGAATTGTATAAGGGAACTCGTCGCTGTTGGGTACTACCGGCTTTAACGCTCGCTCAGCCAGTGCACCATGCCCAATTTCCCTTCGGCTCGGCCCTCTCAGCATTTTTACCTCCCCCACGCAGTACGGAGGAAAGTTATAATGCAACATAAAAGATTTAAAGGTTTCCCCGGCCAAGGCTTCCACTTTTTGCTCGTCACCCGAAGAGCCCAGTGTCGTGATTGCTATGACCTGGGTTTCTCCTCGCTGAAAGAGGCTTGATCCGTGTGTTCTGGGAAGAAGTCCAACTTCGCACCTGATCGGTCTGATTTCGTCGAAACCACGGCCGTCGATCCTTCGTTTCTCTTCAATTACCATTTTTCGAACGACTTCTCTCTCAATGTCATGAAGTATCCTGTCAGCCGCCGAAGGATCGAAGAATTCTTTTTCCTCGAGAGCCCCGATTACTTCTTCCTTTAGTTTTCGCTTCTCAGCATATCTTTCCAGCTTAACCGGGATCCTCATTATCTGGTCGAGGGAATCATAGGCTATTTCTTTGATGGCAGCTTCCAGCTCTTTGGCAGGAGCTGCTTCTTCGACCTGCATCTTATCTTTCCCGAGTTTTTCTCTAAGAATATCCTGAATATCCAGCAGGGGTAGAATAGCTTCATAGCCAAAGAATATAGCATCTATAAGATCCTCCTCAGAAACAAATGTGGCACCACCCTCAACCATTACTATACCTTCCCTGCTACCGGCAACCACGAGGTTAATGTCGGTTTTTTCCATTTCCGAGAACGTTGGATTTATCATGAATTTCCCGTCAATTCTTCCTACCCGTACGCCCGCAATAGGTCCTGCAAAAGGAGCCTGAGAAATGTGCAAAGCAGCCGAAGCTCCTGTCATTGCCAGAATATCGGGTTCGTTTTCGGAATCAACTGACAACACGGTTGCTATGATTTGAGTCTCGTTTCTATACCCTTCGGGGAAAAGAGGCCTTACAGGTCTGTCAATCAGGCGCGAGGTCAAGGTTTCCTTTTCGCTGGGACGTCCGATCTCTCTTCTGAAAAAGCTGCCCGGGATTCGACCCGCGGCATAGCTCATTTCCTGGTAATCGACCGCGAGAGGCAAAAAATCGATTCCTTCTCTTTTTTTAATATCGGTTACGGTTGTTACAAGAACAACTGTTTCCCCGTATTTTACAAGTACAGCCCCACTTGCCTGGCGGGCGATCTGACCTGACTCAATTACTAGTTCTTTGCTACCTATTTCGCACTTTACCGTTTCTTTCATATTGTTCACCTAAATATATTTGGTTTTCGCAAATTGTACCTCTATCGAATTTATGCAAACTTAGGCTGCAAAACTCTTTCTAACAATTTTGCGGATCTTTTGAATTAATTTACGCTACCGTCTTAGTCCGAGGCGCTCTATCAGCACCCGATAACGATCGAAATTCTTCTTTTTTAAGTAATTTAGTAACTGGCGTCTTTGACCGACCAGCTTGAGTAAGCCTCTTCTCGAATGATAATCCTTTTTGTGAACCTTAAAATGTTCTGTAAGATATTTTATTCGTTCGGTTAGCAGAGCTACCTGTACCTCAGGCGAGCCCGTATCATTCGGATGAATTTGAAAATCCTCGATGATTGACTTTTTCTGCTCAGGGGTCAATACCACTTGTCCGTTCCTCCTTTTTCCTATTTTTATTATTTTTGTGTAGTTTTAGCCGCTTGAACAAGACCGATTAATGCATTAGTCTGCGGAAAAACCCTGGTAATTGCCAGTGAGTTGCCTCTTATAACTTCAGCTATCGCTACAAGATCATCATTGCCAGAAACAACACGAACATGTTTGTAAAGCGTTGTACTGCTTTTGCCAAATCTGAGATCTATTGCTTGAACTCCTCCCTTTCTAATAGATTCTGCAGTCTGCTTATCTATCCTGATAATCGGGAGATGATCTAGCGCCGAACTCATACTCATAATTTGTTGCCATACGGTATTGTTTTTGATTGATGATGCTAATTCGTCTATTGTTATTGCATTTTTCAGTGAAAAACGTCCGCTTCTCAGTCTTCTTAATTTTTTGACATGTGCCGGAATTCCGAGCAGGTCTCCTATGGCTTTCGCAACGCTTCGGACGTAAGTTCCTTTGCTGCACTCGATAGCAAGGGTTACTTCCGGCCACGCAAAGTCTAGCATCTCAATTTTTGAAATGTTACTTTCCTTTTTGGGTGTTTCGAATTCGATTCCCTTTCTTGCAAGCTTATACAGTCTCTTACCACTCACTTTAACTGCAGAAAATCGTGGCACCGGCAGTTCGACGGTCCCGATTAATTCGGATACAACCGATTCTATGTTGTTGACTTCCACCTTTGGTGGTTCTATCTTTTTGGTTATCTGTCCGGTTGAATCCCAGGTATCTGTCTCAATTCCAAAGTGTATGGTAAATACGTATTCTTTTGTTCCTTCCTCCAAATAAGGTATTATTTTGGTTGCCTGTTCCAGACAAACCACCAGGACTCCTGTGGCGAAGGGGTCGAGAGTGCCGGTATGCCCTGCTTTCTTTACTTTTAAAAGTTTCCTAACCTTTAATACTACCCCGAATGAGCTTATCCCAGCTTCCTTGTCAATCACCAAAACGCCCGAAAGGAGCACTTTTTCTGTGCCTCTCCTACTTTCGAGCGCCGTATTTTTCTGATCGCAGTCTACTTTATTTTCCATGCAGAAAATCATTTGCGGCTCTAATTACTTTTTCCATAACTTCGCTCATCGTCAGTCCCCGGAATCGGCAGGCGGCAGCATTGTAATGTCCTCCCCCGCCAAAATATCCGGCAAGTTCAGCCACGTTGCTATTGCCCACCGATCGATAACTTACGTTTATAAAGTTGTTTTCTTCTTCTCTGAAAAAAATGGCTATTTTTATGTCCTTTATGGCTCTCGGGAAATTGATAAAATCTTCAGTATCTCTTGAAGTAGTTCCGGTTTTTTGAAACATTTCCCTTGTAGCTGTTACATACGCGATGTCACCCGCTGGTGTTAGTTCGAGAGTTCCCAACACTTCGTGCAATAACCTCAGTCTGTTTACCTTGCAGGTATTGTAAATTTTTTCGGCTATTTGAGATGGCGAAGCACCATTTTTGACCAAAAAAGATGCTATTTCCAGGCATCGTTCGTTTGTATTCGAAAATCGAAACGACCCTGTATCCGTAAAAATCCCCACATAAAGGTTCGTGCAGATCGAGACTGACCAATCTATGGTCAACGAATTAAACAGATCAAATAGGAGTTCCGAAGTACTACTCGCTTTAGTGTCAGCCATCCGCAGTTCTGTGAATGGCTTGTTCGTAAGATGATGGTCTATATTTATCAACACCGGTATTCTTCTAATCTCGTCTTCGTTTCTACCTGTTCTGCTTAGTTCTCCACAGTCCAGAACAATACCCACTTCAAAACTATCCACCTCCGAAGGAAAAGAATTCTTGATCCTTTCTGCGCCTGGCAACGTTTTTTGCCATGGCAAAAGTTCATCCTGGCAGTACATTTCTACGCTCTTTCCCTTCTGTTCAAGAACCTCTCCCATAGCCAGCATTGAACCGATAGCATCACCGTCCGGTCGTACGTGAGTAGTAATAAAAAATCTGTTGTGGCGATCAATCTCCTCCAGAATTTTCTGTATCGTCTCTGTCATGTTTTATCTTTTTCAGCAATTCTTCAATATGGGCTGCATAATCCAGCGAGTCATCCCACAGGAATTCTATATTGGGTAAATATCTCAGTCTCAACCTTCTTCCCAGTTCTCTCTTAATGAACCCGTGAGCTCTTGCCAAACCAATTTCCACGGAATCTTTCGTAGGACCGCCACTGAGTATGTTGTAATATACCCATGCGTGCCGCAGATCCCGACTAACCTTGACCTGAGTTATTGTTACCGAGTGAAGTCTAGGATCTTTCACTCTCCGTATCAATAGCTCTGCTATCTCTCTTTGCAACAGATCTCCTACGCGATCTGAGCGCTTGTTTTCAAACATTGTTTTAAGCCTCTGTAGATGTTAGTTAAAAGGCAATTAGATCTATTTCGTCTTCAACCAGTTCAGCCACGTTCATTGCTTCGACAAAATTTATTGCCTTATCAAGTACTGCATTTATAGTTCTGGTGTCGTTACCCACCACTGCCATTGCGAAAACAGCTCTCTGCAGTGTGTCCTGAGCTCCAATTTCAGCCACCGATATCCTGAACTTGTGGCGAACTTTTTCTATCACACTTTTCACCACTTTTCTTTTGCCCTTTAACGACGTGTTGCCTGGTAATCTTAAAGTCAAGCGTGCAATACCCACCGTAATAGTGGTGTTATCCAGGCGGTCCGGCGAATAATCATCAAAGTCCATGGCACAAGTTTCTATTGCTCATTATCCGGTTTTTCAGTGTCCAGAGAAGGCTTTATCTCTTCTAATATGTAAGCCTCCAAAACGTCATTTACTTTAACATCGTTAAAGTTTTCTATCCCAACACCACATTCGTATCCAGCTTTAACCTCTTTGACATCATCCTTGAATCGCTTCAGGGATGCTATCTTACCTTGGTAAACTACGATTCCATCCCTTACGAGATGTACCTGGCATCCCCGTTCAAGTTTTCCATCTACTACGTAGCAACCCGCTACTGTACCAACCTTTGGAATGTTGAAGGTTTGGCGTACCTCTGCTCTACCAATGACAACTTCCCTGTATTCGGGTTCAAGCATACCTTCGAGAGCGTCCTTAACGTCTGCAATTAGCTGGTATATTACATCGTAGAAACGTAAATCGACCTGTTCTCTTTCGGCCATCTCCAGCACTTTCATGTCTGCTCTCACATTAAAACCTATTATGATAGCATTTGAAGCTGAAGCAAGCATAACGTCCGTCTCAGAGATTCCGCCAGTGGCGCTGTGTATTATATTTACCCTTATTTCATCGGTTTCCAGTTTCCTCAGTGAATCCGATATCGCTTCCAGTGTTCCCTGAACGTCCGTTTTCAGAATGATATTTAGTTCTTTTATTTCACCCTCTTTAATATGTTCATACAGCTTTTCCAGCGTAACTTTGGTTGTCCGTGATAGTTCTGTTTCACGCTGCTTGCGCTGCCTGTGTTCCGATATCATCTTGGCTTGCTTTTCACTTGCCACTACAACAAAATCGTCTCCTGCTGTTGGAACTCCTGAAATACCCTGAATTTCAACTGGCATGGATGGTGTGGCCTTCAATATGCGTTG
>Ga0116200_10000253_pt1 | contig 16060 bp, 11 predicted proteins | sample Mar14436cmmetaG_FD_94478 | JGI IMG/M metagenome (GOLD analysis project Ga0116200, IMG submission 94478) | Marine hydrothermal vent microbial communities from Guaymas Basin, Gulf of California to study Microbial Dark Matter (Phase II) - Marker... ... | reverse complement strand
CAGCAACTGCCTTCAAGGGATGCATACCCCCAGATAGCAACTCAGACCATAATTGAGAAAAGCTTTTTCCACGTGCTAAATTTTCTCAGAGAACTTGGTATGGATGATGGCGATACCATAGAAGAGCTTACCGGTGTATATATTGACGTAGCGGAAAAATACGGTATAAGCGCCAGGGAAATGTCAAAACAGCTGTTGAGAAGATTACTGGTGCAGAGAAGTGAAGAAAAGAGATATTACGGGGACCAGCGAAGGAAAAAAGAGCGCACCAGAGAGCTTATATTGAATGTTGCTCTCGGGATGTTTGCAGAAAAAGGCTACCATGCCACCACCATGGATGCCATTGCCAAGAAAGCAAAGCTGGGCAAAGGTACTGTTTACAGGTACTTCAAAAATAAAGAAAAGGTTTTTTCAAGCTTGGTAGAATCGCATTTTGCGAGACTTGAAGACAAAATTAATGCGGTATATGACGAAAGAGACGATGTTTTAACAACAATTGCTAAATATCTTCGTGTTTACTTCCAGTTTTTTGATTCCAACAAGGAATTCTACAAGATCTTGGTTCAGGAACAACAAGAATTTGGAGCCAGGGTGAAAGATTTGTACTTTAGCCAGATCCTGAGGAGAGTTCCGGGACTGAAACGAAAGATTTACGAAGCGACCAGGAAAGGCCTGCTGAAAGATGTGGATTTTCTCACGGTGTTTTATGGAGTTATGGGATTTGTGGATGGTGTGATGAAGAAATGGTTATCAAGGGATTGCTCTTATTCGCTGCTTGACGACTTACCCACTGTTCTTGAAACTATTTTTTACGGTTTTGTGCAGGACAAATGCGCAGTTGGTCCGATATTTGATAAGAGCCATATCGTGGATTTTAATCTACCGATGAAAGAGTGCTAATTTGTCCTGCAGCCTATCTGGATCGGGGTTTGAGTATTACTTGGAGGAAAAGGAGGTGATAGAACGAAACACGTAGCGCCCAGAAACAAGATAATAAGTTGTTACATTTTAAAAGTTGTGTGTAATTCCATTGGTAGAGTGGAAATAAAATAATTAAACGAACAAGGAGTGAATCATGGGAATCAATGAAATGAAAGAAAAGGTAATTGATATTATTTCCAATCAGCTGGGTATTGAGCGAGAGGCCATCACGCCTGAAGCCAAGGTTATTGATGACCTGGGTGCTGATTCTCTGGACGTAGTAGAGCTGGTAATGGCACTTGAAGAAGAGTTCGATGTTGAAATTCCTGACGAGGAAGCTGAAAAAATAAAATCAGTTGGAGATATCTTCAATTACATGGAAACTGTACTGCAATAAAATAAGTAGATTCGTTTCCATACAAAGAAAAAGCTACCTTCGTTTTTGTGAGGGTGGCTTTTTCTTTGTTTATGATCGGTCTATTGCATTATCAGGCTATGCTTCTTTATTCGATAGCGTAGAGCATCTCTTCCAATTCCGAGAAGTTCAGCTGCCTTGGATTGGTTTCCCTTGGCGATGCTTAAGGCCTCTTCTAGGGCCATTCGTTCCAGAAGGTTTAAATCTAGTGAGGGCAGGCCGCCTTTTCCGGCGATAAGAGGCGATGGTTCGGATTCGCTGAGACTGGGGAAATCTTCAGGAGTCAACTCGTCTCCTTGGCAGAGGAGGATAGCTCTTTCGATCAAGTTGCGCAATTCTCGAATGTTTCCTGGAAACGAGTATTTCCTGAGCAATTTTTTCGCTTCAGGTGATATGCTTGTAACTTTTCTTTGAGTGTCCTTTGCCAGTTTGTGCAAGAAATAATCGGCAAGCAAAAGGATATCGTCTCCCCGTTTTCGCAAGGGTGGTAAGTGTATGGTGATGATGTTAAGGCGGAAATAGAGGTCCTGCCTGAATCGCCCTTCTGCCACTTCGACTTCCAGATCTTTATTGGTTGCGGCAACTATTCTAACGTCGACAGGTATTTCTCGTTCTCCTCCAACCCTCCGTATGACTTTTTTTTCAAGAGTCCTCAGTAGCTTCGCCTGTGCGCTTAAGGGTAGATCACCAATTTCATCAAGAAACAGTGTGCCTTTGTGAGCCAGTTCGAAATAACCGAGTCGGGTTCTTTTGGCGTCAGTAAACGCACCGCGCTCGTGTCCGAAGAGTTCGCTTTCAATCAAGTTTTCGGGCATAGATGAACAGTTTACGGCGAGGAAAACTTCGTTTGCCCGCGGACTATTTTGATGAATCAGCTGTGCCGCGAGTTCTTTGCCAGTTCCTGTTTCGCCGTAGATTACTACGGTTGATTTCGTTGGGCTTACTCTCTTAATTACATCGAGTACCTTATAAATTTCCTTGCTTTTGCCGATGAAGTTTGTTTGCGAATCAACTTTTATGAAACTATCGAGCTGCGAGATTTTCTGCTTGTAAAATTCATTTTCTCTTTTCAACCGCTGGTATTTTTGAGTTCTCTGAAGGGCAATTAAGAGTTCGTCCAGTTTTACAGGCTTTGTGAAGAAGTCGAAGGCTCCGTTCCTGATGGCGGTAATTGCGCTGGAAAGGTCTCCATGGCCTGTCATGATAATGACTTCGACATCCTGGTTCGTCCTGTGAATTTCCTTCAAAACGCCAAGTCCGTCGATGCCGGGCATCCGAATGTCGGTAATCACTATATCAATGGCACGTTCTCTTAAAAGTTCCAATCCTTCTTCGCCAGAATAAGCCGAGATTACCTGGTATCCCTGTTCCCTGAGGAAATCGCCGATACTGTCGTGAATTACTTCTTCGTCATCTATGAGGAGTAGACTCAAATTCTTTTCAAGATTCATAAGTTCGTTGCCCCATATCTATTTTTTCGTATTCTACTTTCAAAATCGGTATTGAAACAATTTTTTTCCTTCTGGTTTCAATTAGGTTGCTGATCGTTGTCAGGTGAGAATTCTGGTAAAAAGACCGTGAATTCACATCCTTCTCCCACTTTTGGATATACCTCTATCAGGCCTTTATGTTCCTGGACGATCCTTCTGGAAATTGATAACCCAAGCCCGGTTCCCTTTCCTAGAGGCTTATTAGTGTAGAATGGTTTGAAGATATGCCTGATGGTGTCTTTTTTCAATCCAAGGCCATTGTCCTGAACAGAAATGCGGACGTGCCGTTTGTCATTCTTGATGGTAAACCCCACGGTGATTTCAATCTTTTTTGTCCAGTCTTCAGGAACCGCTATTTCGTTGTTCTTGATCTTTTCTTCTTTTTCATCCAGGGTATCTTTGGCATTGGTTAAAAGGTTGATTACAACCTGTTCGAGTCTGTTGTAGTGCCCTAGTGTTATGCACTGTTCCTCCAGATAATTTTTGCTCACGGTGATCCCGTGTACCTTTAACTGGGTGCCAAGTAACTGAAGAGCGGACTCGACAACTTCTACGACGTTAACTGGCATCATTTCTTCTTTGGAAGTGTCCCTGCTGAGAATTCTTAAATCATTGATTATTTTCTCCATCCGTTCGCACTGCTTTATTATTTTGTACTGCTTGTTCAGGATCTTTTCGTCAACTTTCAGATACCCTTGTTTACACCCGAGGATAACGCTCTCCGCAAAGGTTCTGATCCCGCTCAGTGGCTGGTTTAGTTCATGAGCAACTCCCGCTGCCATTTCGCCAAGTGATGCCAGTTGTCCGGAGTGGTAGAGCTCAATGTTTCTTTCCTGTGTCTCCACAGTTTGAGCCAATCGCTTGGCTATTTCACTGCAAAGTGATGTCTCCCTGAATGGCTTGTAGTTAGAATCCCTTGTCCATAACCGTATTTCACCTCTATCTATTTGATCGATAGTGATTTTTACTTCCAGTGCTTTCTTTTGATTTTCAAGGTTTGAAGTATCCGGATACTGGGCGTACCAGCCATCCAGTTCTACTGCTACCCCCTGGAGGTGGGTCTTGTCCATGGCATCGTATATTGCCTGGGCTGTTATTTCTACCAGTTCCTGGATTTCTCTTGATTCCGAAATAGATTCGCTAATTTTGTAAAGGCATTGGAGTTCTCTATGAGTCCTGTCTTTTTCAATTCGTACCAGAGTGGCATCTGTAATATCATCCAGCAAAATGCAAAGAAGTGGTTCTGCCATTGCTATCTCAGGAAGGAGGAAGGCCTGCAGGTGAAAATATTTTGTCTGCTTGTTGGGAAGAGTGCACTGGATTTCGAGATGCTTTATTGGAATTTTATGGAGGATCACCTGGTGCAGTTGTTCGGGCAATTGCCAGGAATTGTTGTTTTCTGTCTTGGATTCATTAGTCTGCCACCCAATAGCTTCACAAAGATACATGCCGTGAGCTTCTTCTTCGTTCAACCCGAACATCTTTTTAAATGCTTCGTTGATACTCACGATACGGAGCTTTGAATCTACCACAAGAATTGCGGAAAGAGTGTGAGAAAAGACCATCTCTTTTATGGATCTTTCTCTTTTTAGCTCTTCCGATTGACTTTGAACAAGCCTTTCTAATTTCCTGGCGTACTCGATGTTCTTTCGTCTCATGATTTGCCGTTCTCGAGCTTTTCTGACTGTGGAGAGCAAATCATAGAGATCGAAAGGCTTCCGAATATAAGCGAAAGCTCCGTATTCGAGGGCTTCAATGGCGCTTGAAATGTCGCCTTCACCCGTGATCATAACTACTTCGGTATTGGGAGAAATTGATTTAAGTTTCTTCAGGGTCTGTATACCGCTGATGCCCGGAAGCTTGATATCTACGAGGGCAACATCTGCGGGGCTTTCTTCTGTGAGTTGAATGGCGGCCTCACCGGCGTGGCAAACCTCAACTTGGTGCCCCTGGGTGGTAAGAAAGTCTGACAATACATGGCAGATTGCCTTGTCATCGTCTAGTACCAAGATTTTCATTACTGTTGCCCTAGTTTTACGCTGACCACTTCTGTTTCAATCACGGTATTGTTGTCTCGTTCTCTACATAGATGGTGGGCTTGTTATTTTAGTGTTGAGGTAAAATCCCTGAATAAAACTATATAATACTCCTTTTGGCGATTTCAAGCTAATTTGCTATGAGAGTGAAATATTAAGCACTAGATAAGGATCATTCCCCAGTTTTTCCTTGACCTTCCAAGGCAATTGAGCAATAATTGCATTAAATAATTGCTAAATTTTGTATATACACCTTTTCAAATCCAACTGCCCATCAAGTGACCATGGAACTTGGCAACTTCACGTAGTACGGATTATTGCTGCGGGTTTTCGTATCTGAATCATGTTTTCAAATTCTTTTCAATGTCGATAGTGAATTCAGTGTAATACCCAACAGCCACAAACCGAATAGTTGCATCAGTCGGCTAGTAGTGGAAGAGTGCTTGTAAGCTGTTTTTGCACTCTATTATGCTGACTGCATAGGGATGTTGAAAAGCGATTTAGAAAAGTTACCGGGGAGTCAAACAGGCCCGAAGTTTGAGATTATGTCAACTTGGGCATAGCGCAACAAAACTACTAAAACTTAAACATCAAACTGTTACAGCTAACCTGGCAATCGGAAGGAGGTGAGAGCAGAAAAGAGATACCGTAAGTTGGTTCCGTTGAGGAGGGTTTACGGCCTTATGGTTAACTCACTTCACAAGAAAGGAAGGTGAGAATTCATGAAAGTGACGCGAAGGCAATTTATTAAGATCTCCGGGACTGCCACCGCTGGTCTCGCTCTCATGGGCTTGGGGTTTAATTTAAAGCCAGTGGAAGCGTACAGTCTCAAGCTCAGAACAAAGAATGCGAAGCAAACAACAACGATTTGCCCGTACTGTGGGGTAGGTTGCGGGATAATCGTCCACAGCACAAAAGGAAAAGATGCAAAGGTAATTTACACCGAAGGTGATCCAGATCATCCCATCAACCAGGGTGCTTTATGTGCCAAGGGTGCAGCTCTCTATCAGCTCGTTAACAATGAAAGTCGTGTAACGAAGGTTCTTTACAGGGCTCCTTACAGTGATAAGTGGGAAGAAAAAACCTGGGACTGGGCTCTTACTGAGATTGCCAAGAGGGTGAAAAAGAGCAGGGATGCAAGTTTCAGAGTCAAAAATGATAAAGGCCAGGTTGTAAACAGAACTGAGAGCATTGCCCACATTGGAAGTGCTGCTCTGGATAATGAGGAATGCTGGTTGTTGCAGGCTATGATGAGGGCTCTCGGGCTTGTTTACATCGAACATCAGGCCCGTATCTGACACAGCGCTACTGTTGCGGCTCTGGCAGAGTCGTTCGGACGTGGCGCAATGACAAATCACTGGATTGATATTGCTAACAGTGATTGCATACTTATCATGGGCAGCAATGCTGCTGAAAACCATCCCATTTCTTTCAAATGGGTTACAAAGGCGATGAAAGAAGGGGCAACGCTGATCAATGTTGATCCTCGATTTACCAGAACTTCCTCAAGGGCCGATATCTACACGTCACTTCGTCCTGGTACAGACATTGCCTTTCTGGGAGGTATGATAAATTACATCCTTTCCAATAAGCTTTATTTCAAGGAATATGTGGCGTATTATACCAATTGCTGTTTCATTCTCTCCGACAAGTATTCTTTCGAAGACGGTTTGTTTGCAGGTTACAATCCAAAAACCCGTTCCTATGATAAATCGTACTGGGCTTTTGAAAAGGATAAAAACGGTATACCTAAAAAAGATCACACATTGAAGCATCCCAGATGCGTTCTCCAGCAACTGAAGAACCATTATGCTCGGTACACTCTCGACAAGGTGTCAGCCATTACTGGAACACCCAAAGAAGACCTGTTAAAGGTTTATCAGACTTATGCAGCCACCGGTAAACCCGACAAAGCCGGCACTATCATGTATGCTATGGGCTGGACACAGCACACTGTTGGTGTTCAGAACATCAGAACTATGGCGATAATTCAATTGCTACTGGGAAATATGGGTATTGCTGGCGGTGGTGTTAATGCTCTTCGCGGTGAGTCCAACGTTCAGGGGTCTACAGACCATTGTCTGCTGTGGCATATATGGCCCGGATACCTGAAGACTCCTCGTGCTTCAAACACTTCTCTTGCCGCTTACAACAAGAAATGGACTCCCACAACCAAGGATCCGTTGAGTGCCAACTGGTGGGGAAACTACCCGAAGTATTCCGTAAGTTTCCTCAAATCCATGTTTGGAGAGAAAGCCACGGCCAAGAATGATTTCGGCTACGACTGGATGCCGAAGGTAGATGATGGCAAATCTTATTCGTGGCTGGATCTATTTGACGAAATGTACCGGGGTAAGTTTACGGGCTTTTTTGCCTGGGGGCAGAACCCGGCATGTTCAGGTGCCAACGCCAACAAGAATCGTGAAGCCCTTGCAAAATTGGATTGGCTCGTAAACGTAAACATATTTGAAAACGAAACCGGATCTTTCTGGAAAGGACCCGGAATGGATCCAAAGAAGATCAAAACAGAGGTGTTCTTCTTGCCGTGTGCGGTATCGGTTGAAAAGGAAGGTTCCATCACCAACAGTGGTAGGTGGATGCAGTGGAGATACAAGGCGGTGGAGCCCAAGGGAGATTGCAGACCTGACGGCGATATAATAGTCGAATTGTTCAACAAGATTCGCGATCTTTACAAGAAAGAGGGTGGTGCATTTCCAGATCCTGTGCTTAACCTCAAATGGGATTATACATCCAATGGCAAGTATGATCCTCATAGGGTTGCAAAGGAAATTAACGGATACTTCTTGAAGGATGTTACCGTCAAGGGTAAGAAATTCAAGAAGGGCACCCTTGTTCCCAGTTTTGCGTATCTGCAAGCTGATGGTTCCACGTCTTCTGGAAACTGGCTGTACTGTCAGAGTTACAACGAGAAAGGCAATAACGCAGCCAGAAGGAATCCGGTTGACAAGTCCGGAATCGGTCTTTTCTCCGAATGGTCCTGGTGCTGGCCGGTTAACAGAAGAATCATATACAACAGGGCATCGGTGGACAGATACGGTAATCCGTGGAACAAGAAAAAACCGGTTATCAGATGGACCGGCAAGAAATGGGTCGGTGATGTTCCGGATGGCGGATGGCCTCCAATGCTCACTAAGGACGGCAAACTTAATCCGAAGACAAAGTACCCATTCATAATGAAACCGGAAGGGCATGCTCACGTGTTTGGCCCCGGCAGGGCTGATGGTCCGTTCCCCGAATTTTATGAACCCCTTGAATGTCCCGTTTCCGAGAACCCGTTGAGCAGCCATTTACATAACCCGACCGTTAAGCTATTTAAGACCAGTGCTGACAAGTACCTGATGACCTGTGATCCAAGATACCCGTATGTTGGTACCACGTATCGAGTTACGGAGCACTGGCAAACCGGAGTTATGACAAGGTGGCAGCCCTGGTTGCTTGAATGCCAGCCGCAGTTGTTCTGTGAGATGGATGAGGAACTGGCGAAGCTTAAAGGCATTAAGAATGCTGACCTCGTTATTGTAGAATCGCCGAGAGGCAAGGTTGAAGCGGTTGCTATAGTAACCAAGCGGTTTAAGCCCCTTAAGGTGGAAGGATCGGTCGTACACATGGTAGGTCTCCCCTATCACTACGGTTGGGTCCATCCGAAAAATGGAGGTGACAGCGCTAACCTGCTGACTCCTTCCGTAGGTGACCCAAATACCAAGATACCGGAAACCAAGGCCTTTATGGTTAACGTGAGAAAGAAGGGGGTGTAATAAATGGCTGGTAAAAGTTTCTTTATAGATACAACGCGTTGTATGGCTTGCCGGGGTTGCCAGATAGCATGCAAAAACTGGAACCAGAACAAGGCAAGTGAAACTCAAAACTGGGGTAGCTATCAAAATCCCAAAGATCTGGATGGGAACACCTTTAAACTGGTGAGATTCAGCGAGATGGAAGAGGATGGGAAAATCCACTGGTATTTCTTCCCGGATCAGTGCAGGCACTGTCTGGAACCACCTTGCAAGGATACCATCGAAGGTTACGTAGATGGCGCTGTAATCCAGGATAAGGATACCGGTGCTGTCTTATATACCGAAAAGACTAAAAAGGTTCCTTACGAGGAGGTAAGAGATTCCTGTCCGTACAACATCCCTCGCAAAGCGGCCAGTGGTCAGCTGGTGAAGTGTACAATGTGTGTTGATAGAGTATCCGCAGGGTTGCTCCCTGCGTGTGTTAAGACCTGTCCAACGGGCGCAATGAACTTTGGTGATCGTGACAAGATGCTGGCCCTCGCTAAAAAGCGCCTGGCAGAACTGAAAAAGAAGTATCCCAAAGCCCAGCTTCTGGACCCGGACAGTGTGCGGACAATCTATCTGGTAATTGACGATCCACAAAAGTATCATAAATTCGCCATTGCGAGTAATGATCGAAAGGGTATCAGCCGCAAGCTTGCGATGAAAAAGATGCTTGGGCCGGCTCGTCAGTTGCTTAAACCGGGGCTTCTGGGATAAAATTAAAAATAACCATTGACTGTTGAAGAGGTAAGGGTTAGTCAAACCCTTCCTCTTCTTTTTTGCGGATAAGGATCGAGAAAAGGGATAAAAAGCATGGATAATCTCAAGGAAGAACACGAGCGAATAAGAGAAAATGCTAACAGGATTAGAAAATCGAGAAGTGTCTATGGAGAAATGCTCGATTTTTACGAGAACCTGCTGTACCTCCAGCTAAAATACAGGACCAGGGTTAATGTTGAAGTTCCCGGTGTATCCGACCAGATAATAAAAACGAAGCTGGACGAGGGATTCCCGCTTTTGAACCGTGAAGACTTTCCTCTGGATAACGATGCCGCTTATAGTTTGTTGGAAGAGATGAAGAAAATTATTCCTGGAGGAAATAGAGAACTCAGGAATGCTTCAACTGACTTGCTTAAATTTCTTAAAGAAAAGCAAAACGGCAAGAATTTCTGGAAATATCTGCTGCGCGCTGAAGAGGAAAAGATCAAAGAGGTCGCAGACGAAGTGGGCTGCGAGATGCAGCAGGTAGTGTTTCTAGGGCTTTGTGCAATTAAACCATCCCTTTGTTTTATCAGATCAAAACTGGAATCCTGGATACCTGAAGGCACGCCATGGCGGAAAAACTACTGTCCCGTTTGCGGTTCTCTGCCTTCTGTGTTGCTGTTAAAGGAGAAAGAAGGAAGGAAGTTCGGGGTTTGCTCATGGTGTGAACATCAATGGTTAATGAACAGGATTGAATGCGCATATTGCCAGAATCAGCTACAGGAATCGCTGGGGTATATTTCTATTGAAGATGATGAAGTTTATCGTGTGGAATATTGTGACAAATGCAAATATTATTTTAAGTTGATCGATTGCAGACCACTTGAATTTGAACCTGTTCCATCACTGGAGGAATTTACTACTCTTCATCTTGACATGGTTGCTCAAAATAAAGGTTACCGGATTCCACCAGTTCTGTCTCCCATAGTGTACGGGGAAATCACAAATAAAGTGGATTAGTGGGTCTTTTTGAGATAGTAGAAACCCCTTTACCTTCCGACCAACGCCGGAATTTACCGGCTGTAGTGCTTGGGGTTTCTGGGTGCTGGATCGAATCTGGCATGACGACCTGTGAGGTTTCCATCGAAAAAACTCTTAATTTAAAGGCAGTGGTTGTTGAGTAACAGGTTGTGCGGATCGGAAGTTTCTAGAACTCCGGTGGAAATTTCACCCTCTGGCATGTTCTCTTTGCATACCTGGCCAGGCTGTATGCTTCTGCATACTGATCTGCCACTACCTCCCATGAAACCACCTGTTCTAGGTATTTTTTGAGATTCTCTCCAAGTTTGAATCTTAACTCCTCATCGCAAGCAAGCTGTATCACCCTTTGCCTCAACATTTCCCTGTTTGTAAACAGTAACCCACCTTCACTCTCAAGGGTTTGTGCTGTGAGACCTTCCAGGGGGGCTGTAGTAATGAAAGGCTTGTTCAGCGCAATTATTCGTGCAAGGGTGCCGGACTGCGTTTCATCTACCGTGGGCAACACCACGAAATCGCATACTGCCATCACCTTGTAGTACAATTCTCCTCGTGGTACGAATTCGTAGTAGTGTGCCAGCCCTTTATGCTCAAGGATTTCCAGTTCGTGCAAATACTTTTTATAGTCTTTGTAGTGTGCCGGATCCCTCATGGTTCCGGCAGCAAGAAGGTCCCAATCCTGACCTGTCTCTTGTTTGATTGTTACGGCAATCTCTTCCCACATGCTGGTTAGAATATCCCACCTCTTGTTTGACTGTATCCATCCCACCAGTCCAACTAGATGCTTGCCGAAATTTGGGATTTGGTCTAACCCTAGCTCTTTTCTTAATTTAGGAATATCTTCTGGGGACCAGCGCTTATCAGGACGTGCTCCGTGAGGAACAATCATAATATTCGTTGGCATTTGCCAGTTGTAGTTGTTAAATGTCCATTCCAGGCGCCACTTCTGATAGTGGCACTTAAAAAAGACTACGTCTGATCTTTCGCACAGTTCGTAGATAAAATTTGCCTCCCATTCTCTCAAACGGCCGTGTACTGTGTGAGGTTCTACAACAATGGGCCATTCACCGATGGCGTCAAGAAGTGTCAGAAATCCTTCGTTATGGTCTCCCTGTCCTCTTTCGTCCACGTGCTCATAGAGCCCGTATTCGTGTTCAATATGGATTGCATAAGGTTTTAATTTCGAAACCAACTTCGCTACTTTTCGCCACCAGTCTCTCCGCTTTATGTCTATGATAGGAAAAACGCCTTCTCCTTCGCCATCCAGATGACTGATTACCAGTACTTCCCTTTCTGGGAATCTTTTCTGTATGAATTCCCTTGCTTCTTCGCAAAAGGTCGCTATTCCGCATAATCTTGGAGGATAACTTGAAATCATTACAATAGGTCGCTTTTTACGCATAATCAGCTCCTCTTCAACACAATGCGTATTCGAAATAATTTAGATTTTCATATGCAGACACACGGCATGAAGACAAAATACGTAAAGAAATAGTCTGTAAAATCCTCACATGAACAAAGTATTCCTGGGGAGATAAAATACATAGGTCGTCTTTATAATATCGTATTGTTTTCGGGTCTCTATTTTAATTGTTTTGTACAGATCATTCAATGTTTCACACGTGTTCAGTTTGGTCAGGAAAAGGCTCGGATTATAAAAATCGGGATGCAAGGGCAAAAGAAAGTGATTAACATTTCCCTGCCATTTTACGTTTAAAATGTTTTTTAAGGAGAGTATTTTTTTGTAAACACTTCTGAGAAGGTCCGTTCGGAGTATTGGTGCGGTGCTATTGACAACACATTCCATTAAACCTGCCAGATGGTAAACATCAATAGCTCTGTTATCATCGTTCCTATAATCAAAGATCCCTCGTATTGTGTAGAAATAACCTCCCGTGAGAGCGAAATGGCTGGGAACAAAGGATATGTGTTTGTGGCCATCGCGAATGGTTTCAATTCTGTGCTTTTCATACTTCTCGGCTTCCATGACAGTACACTGAATTGGGTTGCCTGATTCCCAGTCTGCCCACCTGAATTGGAAAGTTGAAGAATTTATTACGTTGTCTGGTGGTTTGTTCTTTCCATGTATGTCAATTATTTCAGCCATAATATTCTGTTTTTATCCGGGCTTCGAATATATTTCCGAGTAAGCTTGCGAACATAAAAAAAGAATGATAAAAGTGCACAGATTCATGAGTTTTGCACAGGTATCTGTATCACTATATCTTAATCTCGATTTTGATTCAAAGTGTTTATTGCAGGCTATTTTTCGGGACGTTGGATTGCGAGTCGTGCAAAGGGATGGGAAAATGGTTTTCAGGGGTGTTCAGGGTGAATGCTGGGAGTGCCTTTCCAAATTGATTGACAAAACTGTTAAGCTGGCAGCTCAATCGAAGGATGTGGAAGAAAAAGCTCGTGATGAAGCTTTTTTGATTTTAAGGAAAAATTTTAAACCTGGAGCAATTCCTGCTTTTATTGCTACCCGGTTTCAGGAAAAGATCAGAGAAATTACCGGAAATCCCGATCCTTTCCTGGAGCTAAAAAGGGAAGAAATCAAGGTTGCTAAGTCTCTGGCGAAATGGCTCAGGCCCCGTTTCGAGAATAATCTCCGCTCTCTTTTTTCGTTTTCTGCCCTTGGGAATGCTCTTGATTTTTTTCGTGATCCTGAGGAATTAAAAAAGGACGGAGAGACGGGTTTGCAGTTCAGTATAGACGACCTTGACAAAGTAGAAGAGTTAATCAGTAAAAATAAGGGAATAATTCTTTTGCTGGCTGATAATGCTGGAGAAATCTACTTTGACATGCCGGTCCTTGAATACCTGCTGGAGATGGGTTGCAAGCCTTTTTACGTGGTCAAGGGAGGGCCAGCTCAGAATGACCTGACCATTGATGACGTAAAATGGGCAGGATATGAGCAGAGCACGGTACCCATTGTGACTCATGGTGCAAGTGTTGTAGGCCTTGATTTAAATAAAGTTTCTGACGAGTTTAAGAAACTCTTCGATGAAGCGACGCTTATTGTTGGAAAAGGAATGGGACATTATGAAACAATGAGCCATCTGGCTCTTGATAAAAATATTTTGTTTTTGTTGAAAGCCAAGTGTAACCCTGTGGCTGGTTCACTTGGTGTGAACAAGGATGAATTCGTGGCGTATTGGGGTTAACTATGGATAAAGAATATTTGAAGAAAGTTATTGAAAAGGAAGTAAGGCGTATTCCTAGAGAATTCAGGGCGGATCGTGTGGTAAAGGGGATTATCCAGTGCGTATTGTATCAGATCTGTACGTCCGAAGGACTACAACCCGTGCCGAACTATTCTCATCCGAAATTCAGAGACACATCTGTTGATCTGATTGCAGTGGGGAAAGATCTTTCTGTCGTCTACTCCTTTGCTATTGACCAGACAGTGACCTTACAGGCGGTTAAGGGACTAAAATTTTTCGAAGATTCTCAAAGATACTTCATCACCTTTTCTAGGTTAAAAAAGAAGGTTGAAGAGAGCAAATTTTTCCTCGAACCCGGGATAGAGCATCTGGATATTACCTGGTAATGAGACATAATCAGGAATTTAATTACCTTTAAATTCACCGATTAACATAGAAGAATTATTGTTATTGTTATTTTTCTATTGCTTCCCTATTTGCAATATGATAGATAAACAATAACTGTTTTGGGAGGAATTGTATTGATGCGACAGCAGAAGCTGTGCACCAATGAATCTTCGTACTCATCTTCCTTTGCGACCTATTGAAATCCTAGCTGATCTTGCTCGGCGTTGAGGCAACTCATGTGGGATACAATTCGGAATTGACCTTCCCTTACTCTTTTGCAGCTGGTGCTACAAGTTCTAAAAATGGTTAGAAAATAGCTCGTTGATTGCACTGGAGGAATTGGACCGAATCTTCATGGTTAAATCTCTAGCATTCGACAACCAGTGAATAGTGATTGCCATGAAGGTTCTTCACCAACCTGATTATTTTTGGAGACTTCAGATCGGATCCTGTCTGATGGTAAGCTGTTTGTCGGTATTCAGAGATTCTCTACATGAGTGGATGTACTTCGAGTCACCGTGGTGGTGAAAAGGGAAGGTGTGTGACTGTTAAATCCTGGTGAAAGGAGGTGATAGGGAATCCATTAAGGGTTGGTTGTTCTGAGCAGGAACGACCTTATACCGGTGTGAATCCCGGAAGAGGACAAATTCCCCGAGTGTGGCAGTGGCATGGGAACCTCGAGCTTCTGCTGGCATAATATGTCTATTTTTATGAGTCGACAGTCTTTTATTATTTAGGCTTTGCCCCTTCTAGGTGCCAATTCCGCAGGGATTGGCGAGAAGGAGTTATGGAATCTCGAGAGCGAGATGGCATGTGGTACAGGGGAGGTTCTCGGTTAAGGGATACCGGGAATTAAGCTGCATCAACGTAAAAGAAGGGAGGAAAGACTATGTCAATAGGTTTTGGGAAGTATGCAAAGGGCTACAACAAACCGGTAGACAAGCTGCCTGGGCGAGCCTGGGTAACCATCTTTGCTGGTACAACGATCAACCTTTGTCTGGGTTGTTTGTACGCATGGTCTGTTTGGCTCAAGTATCTGACTGACAAAGAGTATATGTTGGCTCATGGCTGGGCTCATGCACTTACAGCCGAGCAAGCCTCCAATCCTAAGTCCCTGTGTATTCTTATATTTGCTCTCCTCATGATCCCCGGTGGTAAGATTCAGGATAAATACGGTCCCACAGTTGCGGCAACCATTGGTGCTCTGGCCATGGGGCTTGGGATGATTATTGCCGGTACTGCCAAGTCTTATGCAGGTATTTTATGGGGATTTGGATTACTAGGTGGTATTGCCATGGGTGTTGCATATGCTGCACCGGTTCCGGCAACCGGTAAATGGGTTGGCCCTCACCAGAGAGGTCTTACCTTAGGTCTAACAGTAGCCGGTTACGGAGGTGCCGCGTTCTATGTCGCGCCATTGATCAAGTATATTATTGTTAACTACTCACTATCTGCTTCTTTCGTAGTTCTTGGTATTGCTTACCTGATAATCATCTTCTTCTGCGGACTTCTGCTCAAATGGCCTGAACCAGGTTATGAGCCTCCGAAACCGCCGAAAGAGTGGGTGGAAAGGCAAGCAAAAACATCCACTTCCACGGTTCAGGATTGGAATGCCGGTGAGATGGTGAAGACCTGGCAGTTCTATGCTTTGGTCGCGCTTTTCTGCTTGAACACCCAGGCGGGTCTTCTCATCATTGGTCACGCCGCGAAGTTCATCAAACCATTGCTGGCGTCTGGATATATCCTCGTATCTGCTGGAGGTTTGTTGAATGCTCTTGGTCGTGTAGGTACTGGTAAGTACTCTGATATTATTGGTAGAGACAAGGCTTATATGCTGAATGCAGCTGCTGCCGCAGTCTGCATGTTTGCGCTACCTACCATTCTTGCTTCCAAGAACTTAGCTCTGGCGTTCCTGGCATGTATGATCGCTTACTGGGTATACGGTGGTGGTCTTGCTCTGCTGCCATCCTACACTGCTGACTTCTATGGCACGAAGAACCTCGGTTTCAACTACGGTCTCGTGTTCATCGGTTGGGGTCTCGGTGCATTCATGCCGAAGCTGGCTGGTCACATCAAAGACGTTACCGGCAAATATGATGAAGCATTCTAT
>Ga0116200_10000251_pt1 | contig 16118 bp, 14 predicted proteins | sample Mar14436cmmetaG_FD_94478 | JGI IMG/M metagenome (GOLD analysis project Ga0116200, IMG submission 94478) | Marine hydrothermal vent microbial communities from Guaymas Basin, Gulf of California to study Microbial Dark Matter (Phase II) - Marker... ... | reverse complement strand
TAGGCCGATGAAAAATTTAATTCGACCAACCCGCACCTTGGAGTGGAGGGAGTTGAGGATACTCCTGATCTCTCCTCCAACGAGATCCGTGGTGAAGGAGGTCTTAGGGGCTTCAGGGCCTCCGCTGGGTCTAGCTTATCTGGCGGCCGTGGCGAGAGAATGCGGATGGGAGCCGAGGATAGTCGATGGATTAACGGAGAACCCGAGCCAGCAGGAGCTCATAGGCTTGATGAAGAGCTTTCAGCCCGATGTCGTCGGGCTGACGGCCACGACCACAGCCATCTACGACGCATACGAGGTGGCTAAGATCGCTAAGGAGGTGAACCCCGAGGTTAAGGTCTTGATCGGCGGCCCGCATGCGACCTTCATGGCTGAGGAGGTTCTCCGCGAGTGCCCATACATCGACGTGGTGGTGAGGGGGGAGGGAGAGGAAACCCTCAGAGAGATCTTGAGTGCGTTCGAGAAGGATGGAAGCCTTAGAGACGTAGCCGGAATCACCTACAGGGAGGGGGGAGCGGTCAGGGAGAATCCTCCCAGAAAGCTCATCGAGAACCTAGATGACCTGCCGATCCCAGCCTACGACCTGCTCCCCATGAGCAAATACGTCATCGGTAAGGTGAGGTTCGCGGCCATAATGACCTCGAGGGGATGCCCCTATAACTGCGTCTTCTGCTCATCATCCCTCCAGTTCGGCAAGAGGTGGAGGGCTCACAGCCCTGAGAGGGTCCTAGAGGAGCTGAGGATTCTCAGGGAGAAGCATGGAGTTCGGGAGATAGAGTTCTTGGACGACACCTTCACCCTAAACCAGAAGCGGGCGATAGAGCTTTCGAGGAAGATTGTCGAGGAGGGGCTGGACATCTCTTGGAGCGCCTCATCTCGGGTAAACACGTTCAGCCGGGAGGTGGGCGAGGCCATGCACAGGGCCGGAGCCCACACCGTATACTTCGGGATAGAGTCCGGATCTGAAAAAACCTTGAAGTTTATCGGGAAGGGAATAACTAGGAGGCAGGCGATCGATGCTGTCAAGGCGGCGAAAGATTCGGGGTTAAACGCCCTCGGATCGTTCGTGATAGGGTTCCCCTATGAGACCGAGGAGGATATAAAGAAGACCATCAGGTTCTCGAACAAGGTCGGCGTGGACCTGGCCCAGTTCACGATAGCCACCCCCTACCCCGGGACGAGGCTATGGGATGTGGCCCTAAAGAACAAGCTTCTCCTGACGAGGAATTGGAGGAAGTTCACGACCGTTGACGTCGTGATGAGGAACCTCTACCTAACCCCCCAAAAGGTGAAGAAGCTTTTCCTGCAAGCTTATCTCGCATTCTACCTTCACCCCAAGAAGGTGCTGCTGGACATCTTCAAGAACAGGTGCTTCATACTTAGGAGAGCGATCCCAGGAGCGTTAAGATATATCAAGAGAGCTTTCACGGGCTTCTGGGAGTAAGCGTAATACCTTAAAATTATCCGAGTAACAGCATGTATGCGGGAAGATCGAGATGGCCTCAGATGAGAGCGAGTATATGCGGAGAATGGCCGACGCCCTTAGAAGCGGAGCCAAGATGCTCGCAGACCAGTGCCCGGTGTGCGGCAACCCCCTCTTCGAGATAAAGGGCCAGATCTGGTGCCTGAAGTGCAATAAGAGGGTGGTTAAGGTCTCGAGCGATGAGGAGGTGGAGGAAGCCCTCACGACGATAACCCTGACGGAGGCCATGAAGACGCTCACGGCGAAGGTGGAGGAGATAAACCTCATGCTGAAGCGGGCGGCGGATGTGAACGAGGTGAAAAAGCTCACCGAGGCCATGACAAGCCTTCTAGACGCTCTCGAAAAGGCATCCAAGCTCCGAAAAGAATTCACAGATATGGAGGGAAAAGGGTGAAAAACTTCACATCGAGCAGAAGGGGGTTCGAGGCGGTAATAACGTGAGGGCCTCCGCGAATATACGAGATATACCCATGTGAATACCTGCAGAATTCAAGAACCTCCTAGTGAAGGCGCTCGCGGAAAACCTCGGCCACGCAACATCACCAAAAACTTAGAAAAGCCTTTTCACTTGACAGGCGAGATGATCGCGAGACGACGTATAAGGATGAGGCTGGAGAAGAAATCATCCGGCTTCGCATCCTCCATGAGACCCTCTACAGCGATCAGGATCCCTGAAAAGAGGAAGTTAAAACGGGAAGCGTTTTTCCAGTGGAAACCTGGGGGTGCCTTCAATTTCCTGTGAAAAAGAGGTTACTGCCTCCAAGCTGGAGAAAAACATGAGAATGGACGAGATTGGCGGCCCCTTTCACAGGCTTCTCCACATCTAGAGAGGATTGTCGGCGCATCCTCCCGCTCTCCGAAGGCTCCCAGACCCCTCCATTTCCACTGGAAAACAAAAACAGGAGAAAGGGGAAGGAAAATACGCTCCCTCAAGGAGAATCGAGTTCTTTCTCAAACTTTTTAGTGAGACCAATTCATTATCTTAGCCTCCCTACTATCTTTAGGGGCTGTCTCTATGAAAAACAAGAAAAAAGACGGTAACAAGGGGCTTTTCCAGTTGAAGTCTAGGGGTGAGAGGGACCCCCTTGAAGACGTGTTGAGGCGTGCTCTTGAAAGACCTAGGATATTCAAGAACAGGGAGGTCATGCGGTCAGACTACGTTCCAGATAGGCTTCCTCACCGAGATGAGCACATTAGAAGGCTTGGGGAGATCCTGGCCCCCGCTCTGACGCTTTCAAAGCCCAGCAACGTCTTCATCTATGGGAAGACCGGGACCGGTAAGACCGCTGTCGTGAAGTACGTCTTCAAGCGCTTCTCGGAGATAGTCGAGAAGGAGGATCTCCCCCTGGCCTTCGCTTATATCAACTGCAGGATAGCTGGAACCGAGTATAGGGTCTTGGCCGAGCTCTGCGAGAGCATAGAGGTTAAGGTTCCCTTCACGGGGCTCTCGAAGGCTGAGGTCTTTTCCAGGCTTAGGCGCGGGCTTAAGGAGAAGGAGCTTCTGCTCGTGGCCTGCTTCGACGAGATAGACGCCCTCGTGAAAAGCTATGGAGACAACCTGCTCTACGAGCTTTCTAGGATGAACGAGGGGGCGGAAGGCTACGGCTTCACCATGATAGGAACCTCGAACGACCTTCACTTCAAGGATTACCTCGATCCGAGGGTTCTGAGCAGCCTGAGCGAGGAGGAGCTCGTCTTCCACCCATACACGGCCACCGAGCTGATAGACATCTTGAGCGAGAGGGCCAGACTCGCCTTCAAGGACGGAGCAGTCCCCCAAAACATCATAAACCTCTGCGCCGCCCTCGCCGCCGCCGAGCACGGGGACGCTAGGAGGGCCATAGATTTGCTGAGGGTTGCGGCTGAGGTCGCTGAGAGGAATGGGGATGCGGTCGTAGAGGAGAGGCACGTCAGGCTTGCCCAAAACATAATTGAGCGCGGGAGGGTCTTCGAGGCGATCTCATCCCTTCCTCTTCACAGCAAGCTCGTCTTGATCTCGCTTCTTCTCCTGACGAAGAACGGCGTGGCAGACCCGATCTCGGGGATGATATATCAGACCTACAAGGAGGTTTGCGGCCAGATGGGAATGGAGCCTCTAACCGATCGGAGGATAAGCAGCCTCCTCTCCGAGCTCGACATGCTGGGAGTGATAAAAAGCGACCTCGTCAACATGGGCAGACATGGAAGAACTAGAAAGATAATCCTGCTCACCCCGCCTGACGAGATCGAGGATGCGGTAAGCGGCGACGAGCTTCTCTCAAGCTTATTAAGCTACAAGCCTTCAGTCATACGGCGGTAGAGGCTGGAGGGCTTGCATCGCAGGGGCTTGGCGAAGAGGATAGTGGAGAAAGCCGCTCGAAGAGGCTACATAGTAACCCGGGGGGCGCTGGAGCTCCTTGAGAGATCTGAGGCCCCCCTCGAGGTCTTAGAAAAAGCCATTCTCAAGCTTGAGAGAAGTAGGTCGGGGTCCGCGCTGATAGATGAAGGCCTCCTAAAGAGCGTGATCAAGATCTCAGGGGAGGAGCCTCGAGAGCCCACGTCCATCGAGCGGGCTGATGAGCTCGAGGAGGATCTTCGGATCGAGGTTGATGACCGCTTCCTGAGGGAGTGGCGGATCCAAGGCTCCTCGCAAGAGTTCCGAGAGTATTTCATGAGCAGGTATGAGAAGCTTTCAAGAATTCTTAGGAGAAGGCTTGCCGGGGCGATCGACCTCAGGTCCGCTCTCAAGCTCAAGGAAGGCCAAGAAGCCTACGTGATCGCCATGCTCTTGGAGAAGAAGGAGTCGAAGAAGGCTTGGATACTCCGCGTGGACGATCCATCCGCCGAGGCCAAGGTGATCTTCCCGAAGAGCAGAGCATCTAACGGAAACCTGGATATGCTTCTGCGGGACGCGGTTTTCGGGATCAAGGTCTCGAAGAGCGGGGAGTCCCTGATGGCCGAGGAGGTGGTTCTCCCCGAGGTGGCGGCGGAAGATCGAGGGGAGGCGGGCTGCGAGGCGTATGCCTGCCTGATCTCAGACATCCATCTCGGGAGCAAGCATTTCAGAGCAGACCTTTTCGAGAGCTTCCTAGACTGGATCAATCGGGGAAGGGATCCCGAGGCGAAGAGGTTGAGGTTCTTGGTGATCGCCGGCGACCTCGTCGATGGGGTCGGGGTTTACCCGAACCAGCATAAGGAGCTTGAGGTGTTCTCGGTCGAGGAACAGGTTAGCAGGCTTTCAAGGCTCTTGGAGGAAGTTCCTGAAAACGTGAAGATCATAGTTGGGCCTGGAAACCATGACCCGATTCGGAGAGCGCTTCCACAGCCTCCACTTCAGGAGAGGTATAGGAGGATTCTGGAGAGATCTGGGAGAAGCTTCATCTTCGTCGGCAATCCAGCTTACGTTAAGCTCTGCGGTAGAAGTCTCCTGATTTATCATGGCCAGGGGCTCGACGACGTGATCCAGAACCTTCCAAGATTCTCGCACAGCAATCTGGGGAGGAGCCTCGGAAAGCTTCTCGAGATCTTGCTCAGGCACAGGCATCTCTGCCCAGTCTACGGAGAAAGCACCCCCATCCTCCCCATAAGGGAGGACCTGCTCGTGATAGACAGGGTTCCAAGCATCCTTCACACGGGCCACGTCCACGTAGCATACGCGGGTTCATACAAGGGGGTAAGGCTGATCAACTCCGGAACCTGGCAGGAGCAGACCAGCTACCAGCGGAGCGCGGGCCTCGAGCCGACGGTCGGCGTAATGGCCCTGATAAATCTCAGAAATCTCTCGATCAAGGTCAGGCGGTTCAAATGATATGTCCAATTGATCGAACGCATCGTTCTAATCCATGCGATTAAATGAGCCCTGAACCCCGTATAATACGTGAAGCTGGATAAGAAGATCCTGATCGTGATCGCCCTGGGGATCGTGGCAGCCCTCTCGACCTCCTATCTCATAGGATCCCTGATAGTGAGCTTCGCAAGTCAGGAAGCCTTGAGAGGAAAAGCGCCCGCCGAGAGCTACATCCAGCCCGGCCTCCTCGTCGGAGAAGCTCCCTCCAAGCCTGCAGCAGTAGCGAAGACCGTGACCGCGGTAACGACCGTTACGGGTATGCAGGATTATTCTGTGGAGGCCGCGGGAAGGCTTCTGATCAAGACCGCGAACCTCAGGTTGGAGGCTGAAGACCCCGAGGCCGCCGCGAACGAGATCTCTACGATAGTTGAGTCTTATGGAGGCTATATCGCGAGGCTCAGCATCTCTGGCGAGGAGGAGAAGTCCGTCGTGATGACCGTGAGGGTTCCGGAAGCCTCTTTCTACGATGCCTTGAACGCGATCAGGAGGGTCGGCGAGGTGATAAGCGAGGAGGTGAACGTGAGAGATGTGACCGAGCAGCATGTCGACCTAGAGGCCAGGCTGAGGAACCTGAGAGCGGAGGAGGAGTGGCTTCTCGCGGCCGTGGATAAGGCCAAGTCCGTCCAAGACCTGATCATGATCGAGAAAGAGCTCTGGAGGGTTCGAGGAGAGATAGAGAGGATCGAGGCCCAGCTAAAGAACCTCGAGAGGATGACGGCATACTCGACGATATCCATCTGGATAAAGGCTCCAGAGAAGCCTAAGCCCAAGCCATCGCCGTACCCCGAGATAGACTTCACGCCGGTCCTCGTGGCCGCGGTGACGGCGTTGATCTACATCGCTTATGGCCTGGCCTTCTTGGTGGTGGTTGGGATACCCGTCGGCCTGATAGCCTATGCTGGATACGCGGTTTATCGCAAAGCGGTCAAGAGGAGGAAAACCTAACTTCCTCCAAAATATTTTTCAGACGCTCGCCTAACCCGATCGAGAAACTCCCGATCAGTATAGACCCTGATGATCCCGTAGATCTTCGAGGTGAACTCGAGAAGCGGAGAAGAATAGTCCACGGGCTTAAGCTCGCCGTAAAGATCCTCGTAAAAGAGCATCTTCCCGCTCTCCTTAAATGGAAGAGACGTGATGTAAGGCGTATCGATCCAGACCCTGTTCTCGGGGACCCTCGCGAGCGAAGCGACCTTCTCCACGGCTTCCTCAGGATGCTCCAGAACCTCCCTCGGGACATCCTCCTCTCTCAGCCTAAGCTCGAATGCCACCTTCGGAATCTTCCTGCGCTCAATCCTGTCTATGATCCAACTCGTCCTCTCATCAGATTTCATGGCGCACCAAACCACGTAATCATCCAGGCCGAGATACTCTCGGACGCTTAGCTCAGAAAGCCTCGAGACGTCGTCCATAATCCTGGCTCCCGAGAGGAAGAGGATCTGCGCCGCCCTCGCCGTGTGATGGAAGTATATGTTCATGAAGTTCTGGTATCTCGCGAGAGCCATCTCCTCGACCGCTCCGACCGCGTTAATGTTCACCGCGAGCTTCCCGTTCATCAGCCTGCTCCTCAAGATTATCCTCCTCACATCGATCAGGCCGTAGGGGGCTCCGGTAAAGTAAGCGTCTCTCAGCAGGAAGTCGAGCTTATCCGCGTCGATCGGGCCGCTGATCACGGTTGACTCAGGCGCCTCGCCCTCCAACACCTCCAAGACATCCTTAACGGATACACCGCATTCCTCGATCGCCTCCGCGAGCTCCTCATCCTCCCTCAAGATCCTCGCGGTCATGAGCTCATGGCTTGACCCAGACTCCTCGAGCAAGGTCTCGAAGAGATGGGAGTAGGGAGCATGGCCTATATCGTGGAGAAGCCCCGCCAGCCTCATGACCTTCCTCCTATACTCGTCGAGCCCGAGGCTCTTAGCGAACTCTCCCGCAAGATACATGCATCCGAGAGAGTGATCGAACCTGCTGTGCCTCGCGCCAGGATAAACCAGGTAGACGAATGGGAGCTGAGTTATCCTTCTAAGCCTCTGGACCGCATAGGTATCTATGACCTTGAGCTCGTCCTCTGAGACCTCGATATACCCGTGGACGGGGTCTTTGATGAGCTTGAACATCGGCCCCAAGATCACGGATGAGTCTATTCGATAAAACCATATCGCCTCAAGGTCTTCTCAACGATCATAGCGACTTCGGAGAAGACGTCGTTTAAGGGCCTCTCCGCGTCCACCCTCACGAGCTCCCCCAGCCTCACATACTCCAAGTACCTTCTCCTGACCTTCTCCAAGAATGACTCGTCCTCGAACCTCGTCTTTCTCCTCTTCAGCCGCTTAAGCCCCTCGGATGGCCTCACGTCCAAGTATATTCCGAGATCAGGCTTTCTCGCGAACTTGTTAAGCTCCTCAACCCATCTGGAATCCCCTGTGGTGACGGACTGATAGGCTAGGGAGGAATGGAGATACCTGTCTGAGACGACTATCACCCCTCTCGCCAGAAGAGGCTTGACGACCTTCTCGAGGTGATAGATCCTATCGGCGGCGAAGAGAAGGGCTTCAAGCCTCGGGTCAACCCCGCTTTCAAGAGCCATGTCTCTCAGAATTCTCCCGAAGAGGCTTCGAGTAGGCTCCATCGTATACCGCGCCTCGATCCCCAGCCTGTCAAGCCTCTCAACGATCATCTTGGCTATCGTGGTCTTCCCCGCGCCGTCGATCCCCTCCAAGGCTATTAAGAGGCCGAAGCCCATTCAAGAGATCCTTAGGCAGGCTGGGAGAATAAAAGATCTCCCCCGCGCATGCTTCTAATCTAATTCTATCAAGCCCATTCTCGGAGAGCTTCCCGCCCTCCTCGACCTCTCCCTGCAAACCTGCAGCCTGATAGGCTCAGCAAGCTCATCCCGCGAATAAAGCCATCCATAAGCCATAGAACGTCGAAAAGAGGTGGAAATGTGAGGATGCGCGGCGGGCGGGATTTGAACCCGCGCGGCCCAACGGGCCACAGGCTTAGCAGGCCTGCCCCCTACCAGGCTAGGGAACCGCCGCATCGCTTTCCTTGAGATCTTCTCTCGCTTTTTATTCTCGGTATAGGTTGGAGGCGCGGGTTGATTTAAAGCTTTGTGGGAATTTTCAGGCCTTTAAGCCGAATAAGGCTGAGAAGCTGTGAGCAATAGTATTCGGGGTTTCTTCGGGGTTAATGTTTTTAACCTGGCTTTTTACTCCTCTTCTTGGATTGGTGAAAAGAGGGTGTCTAAACGCCCCTCGTTATCGAAGCTCGTCTTAGACGTTCTGAAACCCCATGTTCCCGACTTAATCGATTTCTGTAGGGCTCTCTCGGCTGTCGATGGGGTTAGCCGAGTCTCCGCGGTCGTTGTCGAGGTGGACGTCGAGACCGATACGGTGAAGATAACCGTCGAGGGAAACGGGATAAACTTCGAGAAGCTTCGAGACAAGGTGAAGGAGATGGGGGCAGCGGTTCACAGCATCGATGAGGTGGTCTTCGAGTAGGCGGGGGTGACGCCTAGCCGTGTTCAGCTTCCTGAGAAGATCTCTCTCGAGGATCTTCCGATACTCTGGAGCCGAAGAATACTCTAGGAGGTATGCCGTGGTGAACGCCTTCGACGGCGTCGTAACGATCCTCGGAATAGTCTTGGGGTCGACCCTGCTCGGGGAGGCAAGCGCGAGAAGCATAATCGCGGCCGGAATCGGCGCCTTGATAGCGATGGGCATCTCGGGGGCAAGCGGAACCTACATGGCTGAGAAGGCTGAGCAGGAGCGGAGGATAAGGGAGATCGAGGAGGCGATGCTAACGAGCCTGGAGAAGTCGGTCATAGCCGAGGCCAGAGAAAGAGCCGCGATAATCTCAGCGCTGATCGACGCGCTGTCCGCTGTCCTCGCAGGGCTACTCGTTCTATCGCCTTACTTCGCCGCGGACCTCGGCCTCCTGTCTGCCGCCTCCTCCTTCTATTTCTCCGTTGAGCTTTCTCTAGCCTTGCTATTCGCCCTCGGGCTGTTCTTGGGGAGGATCGCTAGGAGAAACTTGATAATCTCCGGGTTGAAATCGCTGGGGATAGGCTGCGCCACGATACTGCTGATAACCCTTCTCAACGTATTCCTCTAAGCTCCTCGGGCTTGAAGACGCCCTTCTCGGTAACTACATAGGTGACCAGCTCGGGCGGCGTCACGTCGAAGGCTGGATTCCAGACGTCGACTCCCTCGGGGGCGATCCGCCTGCCATCAACGTATAGAACCTCCTTCGGATCCCTCTCCTCGATCACCACCTCCTCCAGGGTCCTCTCGAAGTCTATGGTGGAGGTCGGCGCCGCGACGAGGAACGGTATGCCGTGAAACTTGGCGCAGATCGCGTGGCATAGGGTTCCGATCTTGTTTATGACGTGGCCCGTCTTCGCGAGTATCCGATCGGCTCCGACGATCACCTTGCTTACCTCTCCGCGCCGCATCAGGAAGGCCGCCATGTTATCCGTGATCAGCTTGACGGGGATCCCGTCTCTCATGAGCTCCCAAGCCGTCAGCTTCGCTCCCTGAAGCCTGGGCCTGGTCTCGCAAGCGTAAACCATGATCTTCTTTCCTTGAGAGTATGCTGCGCGAATGACTCCGAGGGCGGTTCCATAGCCTGCTGTCGCCAGGGCTCCCGCGTTGCAGTGGGTCAGGATCTTGTCCCCATCCTCGATGAGCTTCGCCCCATGCTCTCCGATGAGCTTGTTCGCCTCCACGTCTTCCTCCATGATCCTCAAAGCCTCTTCCACGACCCTCCTCCTCACCTCGTCAGCGGACTCCGAGGACTCGGCAGCCCCCATCACCCTATCTAGGGCCCAGAACAGGTTCACGGCGGTCGGCCTGCTATCTCTCAGGATCTCGTAGCTTCGCCTAAGCCTCCTCAAGATCTTATCTCTGCTCTTCGACTTGCAGCGATACGCCGTTAAAGCTAAGCCCATGGCAGCCGCGACCCCGATAGCAGGAGCCCCCCTTATCGCCATATCCTTGATCGCTTTCGCGACCTGCCTCGCGCTCCTGAGCCTCAGATACCTGACCCTATGCGGGAGAAGCCTCTGATCGAGTATCTCGACGACGCCATCCACCCACCTGATAGTCTCAACCTCAGACTCCTTCAAAGCCGCCTCCTCCTATCTCAAGCTCTTCAGGTCGAGCTCCACGACCTTTCCGCTCCTCATGGATTCGAGCATGGCGTCGGCTATCGCGACCGCCTTCAACCCATCCATGGCATCGGCCATCGGCTTGACACCCTTAGAGACGCATTCTAGGAAGTGCTTAAGCTCGAGCTTGGGCGGCTCCCTCTGCCTTATTATCGGCTCTATGACTATGTCGGCTTTCTCGAGTGAGACCTCTTGGGTGAGAAACTTTATCGAGAGGACCCCGTTGCTTCCAGTTATCTCCATCTCCCTCTTCTTCCTCGGAGTGAGCCAGTTCGCCTCGATGAAAGCGACCTTCGACCCGTCCTCGAAGGTTAGGATCGACTGGACGTGATCTTCGAGCTTGTGCACGTGCTTTCCACCTCTGGCGTAAACCTCCGCGGGATCCTGCTTGAAGATGAATCTGGTGAGGTCTATGTCGTGTATCGCGGTGTCCTTGACCACCCCGACATCCCCTATCCTCTCAGGCCACCACCCGATCCTCCTCCCATGAAGCATTATTATCTCCCCGATCTCCCCGGCCTCGAGGATCTCGATCGCCTTCATGACCGCTGGATTAAACCTCTCTATGAAGCCCGTCATCACGATCCTCCCGCTCGAGTTCATGGCATCTATTATCTCGATGCATTCGTCCAGCGTGGAGGCCAGGGGTTTTTCGACGAAGACGTGGAGACCTGCCTGCAGGGCTTTCACCGCGCATTCCGCGTGGGTGATCGATGGGGTGCAGACGTTCACGGCGTCGAGCTTTTCCCGCCTGAGCATCTCGTCCAAGCTCTTGTAAAAATGCTTGACCCCATAATCCTTGGCGAGGGCTTTCGCCTTATCCAGATCGACATCGCATATTGCCGCGACCCCTATCCCGAGCTCCTTCAGCACCCTGAGGTGGTTTCTTCCCCAGAAGCCCACCCCGACGACGCCTATCCTAAGATCCTTGAACAACCCGGATCCAGCCTCCTAAAATGATCCTCCTACTCTTAAGTTTCCTCTCTTCTAGGGAGTAGAATTTTGTAGAGCCAGAGCTTGGTGAGCTTATACCATCCCGCGATCCACGCCCCCGCGGTCAGAGCGCCGATCACGACCCTGAAGACGCTGAGCAGGATGTTGCCCGGGAACTGCTCCAAGGTGTAGAGGATGGTGATCGATGTGACGTAGCTTATGAAGAGGAAGGTCACCCAGATTATCGTGATCAGGAGGATTATCGCGAGAACGTTTCTGACGAGTTTCATCGCTAAATCATCACCTCGATCAACAATATATCGGTCAGGAGGCCGAGGACGGCCGCGAACATCGAGATGAGCGTCATAGCATAGACGGCTTTCCTCTCATCGACCCGCGCTCCGGCGCATATCATCCTGAGAAGCGTTATCGGGGAATCCTCCTCTTCTGAGGCAATTAGGAAACCATCCTCCACCTTCAGAGGTCTCTTCTCTATCATCTTGGCGGACTTTATCCCTCGGATCGAGAAGATGACGTACATCTCATTCATTATTTGAGGTATCAGGGCTATGATCGCCGCGATCTCTATGCTTCCCGCTATGGCTATCGATGCTATGGCCGCTCCGAGGAATAGGCTTCCAGAGTTGCCTATGAAGGTTCTCGCCGGATACAGGTTGTAGGGGAGGAGCGCGATCGACGCGGCGAGAAAGATCAGGGCTAGGAGCATGAGAGCCTGCTCTCCCCTAAGCTGGAATATGATCACGCTCATGACGAAGAAGGGGATGGAGGTCAGGATCGCCGACCCATTCAAGACATCTATGCCGTTCACGGCGTTGCAGACCACCGGGTAAGACGCCATGACGAGCACCGGGTAAACCTTGTATAGCCTGGTCCTCCCGAGGAACGGGACCACGGGTCTCGGGGAATACGCTCCGAAGAGGAGGATGGGCAGGGAGGCGAAGATTAGGAGAAACGGCTTAAGCTTCGGATTTATCTCGCCCCTGATATCCTCGACCGCCCCTATCAGCGCGGCGACCAGACATGCCGCCGAGATCGGTGTGAAGATGCTCCAACCGTGCAGCCACGTGGCCAACGAGATTCCGAGAAGCGATCCGAAGATCATCGCCAGCCCGCCCATCTTCGGGACCTTCGGCTTCCAAGGCTTATGAACATCAACGCCCTCTATCCCCAGCCTTCTGCTCAACGCGATCATGAGCGGTGCCGATAGAAAGGTTGCGAGCGCGGCGGCCAAAGCTTCAAGCATTCACCACCCTAAGCAAAAATACGAGATAAAAAACTTTCAGATCCCCTGCCTTCTGGGCGATGCCCGCTAAATGGAAAAAATGATTAAAATACCGCCTCCGATTAATGGTTTGAGAATTGGTTCGCGAGCTCATAGTAGCCGCCATCTCGTATCTGATATTCCTGCTCCCCTTACTCTTATCCACTATAAGCTATCTGGATCCCTATGCCCCGTTCACGCTTCTCTTCACGCTTCTTCTCCCAGCGGTCTTAGCGGCCATGATCTCCTGCATGCTCGCAGCGAGCCCCTATCACCTCATATCACCATTAGCGGGAGGCTCAGCGGCCTTCCTCACAAACTATCTCTTAAAGACCCTGAACCTCGCCTTTTCGGAGGTATACCTCTCTTGGCCCTATCTCATGGCGATAATCGTTTCCATGATCACGGCGCTCTCGCTTAACAAGATCATGAAGGCTCGAGAAAAGGCTTTTCCGAGGGTTGAGGAAGAGCTTGAGGAACTTGAAGAGACCGTGGTCTCGGAGGAGATCGAGCTGACGATGTGCCCCAGCTGCGGCCGCCCGATCCCATCAGACTCGGTTTACTGTCCCTTATGCGGTGAGCGGGTTAAGGAGGAGCGATGAAGGTCAAGCTGCTCGCTTTCGACAGCATGGGCACTCGAAGCATGTGCACCCTGATCGAGGCCGAGGACGCGAGGATAATGATAGATCCTGGCGCTGCTTTGGGGCCGAGGCGATATGGGCTTAAGCCTCACCCGATCGAGCGTAAGAGGCTGGAAGAGCATAAGAGGTTGATCAGGAGGGAGGCTGAGGAAGCTGACCTGATCGTGGTAACCCATTACCATTACGATCACTTCCCGAGACCAGGCGAAAAGGTGGACTGGCTTAAGGGAAAGAGGATTCTCCTAAAGGATTCAGCAAACATGATAAACTTCAGCCAGAGGATGAGGGCGAGGCTGTTCCTCGAAGAGCTCAGAAGGGTTGGAGCGAGGCCCGAGGTCGCGGACTCGAGGACGCTCAAGGTAGGGAGATGCAGGATACGGTTCTCCGATCCGGTTGAGCATGGAAACGACTCCAAGCTCGGCTACGTCCTCCAGGTGTTCATCCGCGATCGCGGAGAAACGCTGATCCACTCCTCCGACGTCGAGGGATTCGTCTCCGAAGCTCAGGCGAAATTCGTTCTAGAAAACAGGCCTGACATTTTGATATGCGATGGACCCATGACCTACATGCTTGGAGATAGGTTCAGCGAGGCCGATCTCAAGAGCTCCCTGAGGAACCTGATGAAGATCGTTCGAGGAAGATTCCTCCAAGCCCTGATAATAGATCATCATCTTTTGAGAGACCTAGAGTGGAGAGATAGAGTTTCCCCTTTGATCGAGTATGCTGAGGGCTTCGGCGTGGAGCTCCATACCGCCGCAAGCTACATGGGCTTGAGGGAGGAGCTCTTGGAAGCGAGCAGGAGGAGGCTTTACGAGGAGTTTGGGGAGAATATCTGAGGATATAGCTTCAGGGCCGCGGAGAACGATCCTTAAGTTCTCGGAAGTCGAAGCTTACCCTAGCCTGAACGGGTAAGGACCATGACCCTACTCGATGAGGAATCGGTCTTGAGGATGCTGGCGAAGCCCGTCGCCGACGCGTTCAGGGAGAGGTTCAAGCATCTCACGGAGCCCCAGCTCGAAGCCATACCGAAGATACTCGCGGGGAGGAACCTCCTCCTGATGGCCCCAACCGGAACCGGGAAGACTGAGGCGGCCCTCCTCCCGATCCTGAGCCGGATGCTGGTCGAGGGAAGATCTCCGGGGATAAAGGTGCTGTACATCACCCCGCTTCGAGCGTTGAACAGGGATCTCCTGGAGAGGATTGACTGGTGGTCTCAGAGGCTGGACTTCAGAAGCGCGGTGAGGCATGGAGATACCGCTCAGCGGGAGAGGAGGTTTCAAAGCCTCGAGCCCCCCGACCTCCTGATAACCACCCCAGAAACCTTGCAGGTAATTTTAACGGGTAAAATTTTGAGAAACCATCTCAGGAGCGTTAAGTGGGTTATAATCGACGAGATACATGAGCTCGCGACGGATAAGCGTGGAGCCCAGCTCGCGGTCGGGCTCGAGAGGCTCAGAAGGATCGCTGGAAGAGATTTTCAGAGGATAGGGCTATCCGCGACGGTGGGGGAGCCCGAGCTGATCGCGGAGTTCCTGGTTGGTTCTGGCGGAAGCTATGAGATCGTCAGGGTCTCGGTCGCGAGAAGCATGAGCTTCAAGGTTGTTTATCCGGAGCCGACCGAGGAGGATAGGGTTCTCGCCGAAGGCTTGGGGGTTTACCCAGATGTCGCCGCGAGGCTCAGGGTCATCAGGTCCCTGATAGAGGAGCATCAATCCACCCTGATCTTCACGAACACCAGGCCGCTCGCCGAGATCCTGACCAACAGGTTTAGGGTCTGGGACGAGCAGATGCAGATAGGGATTCATCATGGATCCCTCTCGAAGACCATGCGGGTCTCGACCGAGGAGGCCTTGAAGACCGGGAAGCTGGCCGGGATAGTCTGCACGTCTTCGCTCGAGCTCGGGATAGACGTGGGGAGGATAGATCTCTGCATCCAGTATAATTCTCCGAGGGAGGTTACGAGGCTTATCCAGAGGGTTGGGAGAAGCGGCCACGCGATCGGGAGAACGGCGAAAGGCGTGATCATAGCGATCGACTCAGATGACGCGCTCGAGTCCATGGTCATAGCTAGGAGGGCCAAGCTCGAGCAGCTCGAAAGACCCGAGATACCGATGAAATGCTATGACGTTCTCATGCATCAGGTCGCCGGCCTCCTAATAGAATATGGAAGAATGGGATTGGACGAGGCTTTGGCCCTCTTCAGGAAGGCGTATAACTTCAAGGACCTGACTTCGGAGGATCTCAAGTCCGTGGTGGAGCACATGAGAAGCCTCGGGATAGCCGATATCCGCGATGACCAGATAGTCAAGCCGAGAAACACGAGAGAGCTCTACGAATACTACTTCAACAATCTCTCGATGATCCCAGAGGAGAGGCAGTACATCGTCGTGAATGAGGTTGATAATGAGCCCGTCGGGATACTCGACGAGGAGTTCGTCGCGGAGTACGGCGAGCCTGGAACCAGGTTCATCCTGATGGGGAAGGCTTGGGAGAGCCACCACCTAAGCGGAGACAGGATATACGTCGCGCCTCTAACCGATTATGAGGGAGCGGTTCCAAGCTGGGTTGGAGAGGAGATCCCAGTTCCCTACGAGGTGGCGATGGAGGTCGGGTCTCTCAGGAGAGAGTATCGGGATGGGGTTCTAGGGGGAGAGCCGCCTGAGCGGATCTCGGAGAAGATAGCGAGCAGATACGACGTGGAGGAGAGGGCGGTTCTAAGAGCTTTCAGGGAGGTTGAGGAGCATCTGAGGAGGCGGATACCGGTCCCAACGGATCAGGATGTTTTG
>Ga0116200_10000250_pt1 | contig 16154 bp, 14 predicted proteins | sample Mar14436cmmetaG_FD_94478 | JGI IMG/M metagenome (GOLD analysis project Ga0116200, IMG submission 94478) | Marine hydrothermal vent microbial communities from Guaymas Basin, Gulf of California to study Microbial Dark Matter (Phase II) - Marker... ... | reverse complement strand
TGTTGGTACTGTTGTAGAAAAAGGAAGTAGATTTATTGTGGTAGCCCTCGAAACAGTGCCTTCCTGGGCCTTTAGAAACGTTAGAATAGACCTTTACGCTAACGATATAACCTTCAGAAGACAGCTTGGGAACCTTGAAAAACTGAGTGAAAGTGGTATTAGGGCCTTAAAGCTTATTCTGGGACAAGAAACCCCATTAAAAAGTTTTCCTGAAGAGTTCACCCCTTTTGACAGGAACTTAAACCAGAGTCAAAAGGAGGCCGTAAGCTACGCCTTAGGAAGCGACGATTTCTTTCTAATCCACGGACCCTTTGGTACCGGTAAAACAAGAACTTTAGTAGAACTCATTATACAGGAAGTCAAAAGAGGAAGCAAAGTTCTTGCAACGGCCGAAAGCAATGTGGCCGTTGATAATCTTGTAGAAAGGCTTTGGGGGAAGGTTAAGCTCGTCAGATTGGGGCACCCTTCAAGAGTCTCAGTCCATCTAAAGGAATCAACACTTGCATTTCAAGTCGAATCTCATGAGCGGTATAGAAAGGTTAGAGAACTGAGAAATAAAGCGGAAAGGCTCGCAGTGATGAGGGATCAATACAAAAAACCCACACCACAAATGAGAAGAGGATTAACCAACAAACAAATACTCAAGTTGGCATATAGGGGCAGAGGGTCTAGAGGTGTCCCAGCTAAAGATGTCAGGCAGATGGCCCAATGGATAACACTAAACGAGCAAATTCAGAAGCTCTATAAATTTGCAGAAAAGATTGAAGGTGAGATAATAAGTGAGATAATTGAAGATGTAGACGTTGTTCTGAGTACAAACTCATCTGCAGCCCTTGAATTCATAAAAGACGTTGGATTTGACATTGCTATCATAGATGAGAGCTCGCAGGCGACAATTCCAAGTGTTTTAATACCTATTGCAAAAGCCAAGCGCTTTATTCTTGCTGGGGATCACAAACAACTTCCCCCAACGATTTTAAGTGAGGAGGCCAAGGCCCTCAGCGAAACCCTTTTTGAAAAATTGATAGAATTATATCCTTTCAAAGCAAAGATGCTTAAAATTCAGTACCGCATGAACCAACTTTTAATGGAGTTCCCAAGTAGGGAGTTCTACAATGGAAAGATAAAGGCCGATGAGAGTGTAAGAAACATTACATTGACTGACTTGGGGATTAGAGAACCTTTCTTCGGTGAGCCGTGGGACTCTATACTTAGGAGAGAGGAACCTCTAGTGTTCTTGGACACCTCAAAGAGGAGGGACAAACACGAGAAGCAGAGAAAAGGCTCAACCTCTAGGGAGAACCCCCTCGAGGCCCTTTTGGTTAGGGAAGTGGTTGAAAGGCTATTGAGAATGGGTGTCAAAAAAGATTGGATTGGAATTATAACTCCTTATGATGATCAGGTTGATTTAATACGTTCTATTATCCAAGATGAGGAGATAGAGATCCATACGGTTGATGGGTATCAAGGAAGGGAGAAAGAAATCATAATACTCTCCCTTGTCCGCTCCAATAAGAAAGGGGAACTTGGGTTTTTAACGGATTTAAGGAGACTTAACGTTTCTATAACGAGGGCGAAGAGAAAGCTTGTGGTGATTGGAGACAGCGAAACCTTGGTGAACCATGAGACATACAAACGCTTAATATATTTCGTTAAAAAGTATGGAAGATATATAGAACTTGGAAACACGGGGATAAACTAATCTCTTCTCCTAATATGTGGAATGGGCCTTTTGAATGTCGAGATACTGGGTAGTGGGCCCATTAACGGGAGCAAGGGAATTATGGCCAAGAAACTCACCACAGATGCCGAGGCAAAATTCACATCAAATCCAATTTTAGATGCCACAGTCCCACCTATTAGGCTCCCCAAGATAAAACCACTTGAGTTCACTAGATTTGAGGTTGCCAAAGCGTTTCCTTGCTCCTGTGGAGTACTCATTCTTCCAAGGAGAGAGGTTAAAGAGACACTTATATATGACCACGAATATCCCCATAAGGCATAGCTCGCAGTGCTGAGAAAGAGCAATGAATTGGGGATGGCCAAAGGCAGTAGGAGGAGAGATATGCCGATTGTTCTAGAGAAGTAGCCTTGCATTAGTGCTAAAACAGGGGTCCTTGATCCAAGTTTTCTTCCTACACGCTGGTAAAGGAGTGCTGAGATTGAGGAGTTTAGGAGAGCCATCCCAAAAACTTCCTGACTTGTGAAACCATTCTTTATTAAAAACACTGGTAACTGGGTTGAATACATGCCAGAAGATATCCAAAAGAAGAAAGATGATAGATACAACCCTCTGAATTTAGGTGAGATTTTCAATCTTGCAGGAAGGTGAATTAAAAAGTTTGGTAAGTATCTCCCCTTTTGAATCACCCGATTTACGAGAGGTTTGATATTACTCCTATGAAGGTAAACTGGTGCTTCTCTAATAGTTTTCCAAGCTATAATGAGGGCAGGAATATTTAGGAAAGCAAATGATAGAAGAAGCTCTCTAAAGGCAAGAAACCTGACAAGTATAAACCCAAGTAAAAGGCCAATTACCCACGACCAACCCCCAATTTTGTTGAACTTTCCAACTCCTTCTTCCCATCTAGTCTTTCTAACATTTCTAAAAAGCAAAACAATTGGTATAGAGACTGTTGACGCCAAGAAGAATGAATAAAGGGCATTAACGAGAATTAGTTCCCAAAAGTTTGATACAAGTGAAAGAGCGCTGAGAAATACGGATACACTAAAAAAGCCCATTAAGATAAAAAGCTTCCTTTTAAGAAGCTTATCACTCAATTTACCCCAGAAAACTGTCCCTAATGTTGATGCAAATGCTGACAGAGAAGTTAACAGACCTATTTCACCCGCCTCAGCACCAAGCTGGAGTGCATAAAGGGGGATGACTTGAGAAGATCCACCCGTAGCTACCTTAAACGGAATGAAAGAGTAAAACCACTTAGGCATCTTGGAATTTGAACTAAGCAGGGCAGCTTTTCTAGCCTGCATTGTTGCATTTACTTTTTTCCTCATTTTTCAACCACCACGATACTCTCGCCGAATGAAGTTTGCTTTATAAAATTTTGGGACGCAAAAAGAGGCCTAATGAACAGGGATGAGCAAGAAAGAAGAGAAAAATTTACCAACCTTGAACATTTTTAAGAGCCTTATCTCCAACTTTGCCTTCTTCAACATCTGTTATTGCCTGATCCAGCCTATTAAGGCCCTCTTCGAGAAGCTCCCCTTCAATTGTAAGTGGCGGCTGGATCCTCAACACATTTCCCTGGAGGAAAGCAATAATTAAACCAAGTTCATAGGCTCTCCATACAATCTTTTTAGCCTCATCATAGGCCCTTTCTTTTGTTTCCTTGTCTTTAACTAAGTCTACTCCAATCATCAGGCCTTTGCCTCTTACGTCTCCGATCAGCTCATGTTCTTTCTTCATCTTTTCGAGCTTTTTCATAGCATAATTTCCAAGCTTTTCTGCCCTTTTCAAGAGATTTTTCTCTTCAATCTCTTCTATAACTGCCATTGCGGCCCTACTTGTAACTGGATTACCAGTTAATGTGAAAGTATGGCCTAAAGGTGGGAGAGAGTCCATTATCTCGGCCCTTCCTATTACTGCACTTATGGGTAACCCTCCACCCAGGGATTTGGCTATGGTTATTATATCGGGCCTAACCCCAAAATGCTCTATTGCAAGCCATTTTCCCGTTCTTCCAAGGCCGCTTTGAACCTCATCCAGTACCAAGAGGATCCCATGCTCATCCAATATCTTCTTGACCTTCTTGAAGTAATCATCCGGTGGCACAATGATTCCTGCATCACCTTGAATGGGCTCTGCAAAGAGGGCTGCAACACCATCGGCGTAAATTTCTCCCTCAAACTTAGCTTTTATGTATTTAATACACTCCATCTTGCAGGAGTTTTTCTCTTTCCCAAATGGGCACCTGTAGCAATCGGGATATGGGATGTAGTGTACATCACTAAGCTCACCAACTAGGGCCCTAACATGAAAGTCAAGGCCTGTTATACTTGAAGCCCCATAAGTTGCCCCATAATAACTCTTAAGGTAACTAAGAATGGTTCTCCGTTTTGTATAGGCCCTACTAAACTTTATCGCACCATCGTTGGCATCACTACCACTGAGACCAAAGACAACCTTTGGGTTATCAACAGGGGAAATCTCTCCAAGCTTTTCTGCCAAAAGAAGGGGTTCAATTGTAAATCCATATATGAATGTAAAATGAAGTAAATTATCGGCCTGTTCTTTTATTGCCTTAACGACTCTCTCGTTGTTATGGCCAACATTTTGAACAGCTGCATCACTTAAAAAGTCAATATACTCTCTCCCTTCTACATCCCAAACTCTTGCATTTTGGGCCTTAATGGCAACTATCGGTGCATAAGTAACACGAGAAGCCTTTGGAAAAACTTTGGAGTAGCGTTCTATTACTTCCTCTTTTTTCATTTTACCACCATAGCAAAATATGTGTTTGAAATTAATAGAAGTTTCGATTAATTTTTGCACGATTTGACGAGAATAGCAAGATGTACTTAAAAATTAGCAGAATACCATTTAAACAATTGGTGGAAGGCATAGGGATTGATTAGAGGGATAAGGTAATTTTAAGGCTCCTGCAAGAGGATGGGAGGATGAACTATTCCGAGATAGCGAGGAGAACAGAAATCCCGGAGTCAACAGTAAGGTTAAGGATGAAAAACTTGTTGAAAGGGTTGTCATGAGAAAGTCCACCCCATTGTGAACTACTCCTCGGTTACGCAAGGAGTTTCGTGAGAGAGTTTGCTCCCCACAGGCCGGTTCACACGACCACTACTCCTCATCCTCTCGGAAAGGGTCTTGCAAACAACGGAGAGATAAAAAGTACTGAAACCTCAATCATAACAAGCATTAAAAAATGGGAATATGCAAGAGTTTTCTAAGGCCTTTTCCTTGGTCTCTTTAGTGAGAATATGCGCCTCTTTGTTTCTTTAACCGCTTCAACCCTCTTCCCAGTCTTTCCTTTTTTCATACTCTCAACCTCTTCTTTAAACGCCCACTTAAGCAGAGGTGGTGTTATGATGACAGAGACTGTTATAAAAATCAGCGTTGCGGCAATGAACTTGGGAGCATCGCTTTGAGGAATCGCACCACCGTGAATGGCGACCATCAAGTCAACTAGGGCCACTTCGGTTCTTGGGATGGAACCTATTCCCATCTGAAGGCCTTTTTTAACATTCCATCCCATTGCCATTGCCCCAACTCCTCTGCCAAGGACTTTACCTATAACTGCAATTGCAGTTAAAACTCCCGCCAAGGATAAGGCATCAAAGCTGGTAAAAACTCTTAAATCCAGCATTGCTCCAGTGTAGACAAAAAATACAGGAACAAGAAATCCATAAGCAATGGCTCTAATATCATCCATTATCCTCTTACCTTCAGGAAGTTTTGAGAGAACGAGACCGGCCATAAAAGCTCCCTCTATGGCAGCATCAAACCAGTGTTCAGCTAAAGCAGAGAAGAGAAACATTAAAGCAAGCACCATACCAAGAACACCTTTCTCAACGTGAAGCCATTCTGAAAAGTGGATATATTTCTCTATGGTGTACCACGCTACAAGACCAGTTATAATGAAAAAGATTGCCATTTTACCTATTAAACCTAAAACACTTCCAGTACCAACGGCGAATATGATGAGAGCTATGCCCAGAAAATCATCCATTACACTTGCGCTCAGAGAAGCAGCCCCCACATCACTCCTCAAAACACCAAGATCCATCATAACTCTAACAGTAATTCCTATGCTCGTTGCGGTCAAAAGCACACCGCCGGCGAATGCCTCCCTTGAAGGATAGTTCATGAGTTTAAGGCCAAAATACCCGAGGAGTAATGGGATGAATACCCCCATGAGGGTAGAAACAGTTGCAACGCCTCCGGTCTTTTTGAGCATCTCAACATCAGTATCAAGCCCACCCAAGAAGAGGAGGAAGATTATTCCAAGTCTCGCAAGAAACTCAAAAGTTTCATTTGAGTGCAGTGCCAGGTATTCGGGCTTAATAATGCCAAAATAGATGAGATTTCCGAGAATCATACCCATGAGTATTTCTCCCAGAACACCCGGGAGTTCAAAACGTTCCATTATATGATCGCCAAGCTTTCCAAAGATTAGTGCCACTCCGAGCGTGAAGAGGATCCATGTTGCGTCCATTGCACACCACCTACCTTCATTAGTCTCAAGAACTCGTCGATGAGCAGTCTCAGGCTTATCTCTCCCTTCAAAGTTCCTTTTTCATCAATTATGGCTAAAATTTGCACTTTATAACGCCTCATTTTTGTTAAAGCATCGAGAACTGTGGCGTTCTCATCTATGGTCATTATATTATGCTCCATGACATCGGCGGCTTTCTCTGCACCACCCAAGATGGATTTAAAAATCGCACTTATGTTTCCAAATCTCGCCTTGGTGTTTTCTGGAGGTAAAAGGATGCACATAACATCAAGGTATCGTATGACTCCCTCAAGCTTCATGCTCTTCTTATCACTCACCACCCAAACGTGATGCCTTGTCCTAAGCAGTTTTAACGCATCCACTATGGGTGAATCCAGAGTTACAATCGGCATTGAAATCACTGATGGCATGATGTCACTTAGCTTCATGGAATAGAAAGTCTGAAGGGCCCTTTCCACATCATTCATGCTCTCACCATCACAAACTTCTTTTGAAACATCTTAAAAAGATGCGTGCCCAAAAATTTGCAGCCATAAACACTTGTGTCCCTCTTTGAATCAGAAAATTTGCTTTCGAAAAAACTATATAACTCACAGCATATACTAAACTCCAAGGTGAGACTCAATGAGGGGAATTTTAGTGTCATTACTCATTATGCTGGTTGTATTCACAAGCATGTGTATCTCCAATAACAATTCGGCTTCTAGCACTCCAACAACCAACCCTACAGAAACCACAGACACCTTCACACTAGATAAATCAAAGTTCCATTTTTATGAATATGGAGTAGTCACATGCCCCCACTGTCAGAAAATGAAAGAAGAACTCCCCAAAGCATTTGGAAAAGAGGCCCTAACGTATTATGAGCTCCAAGGAAACGACCACAACAGCCAAATGTTCAACCAACTCTACGAGATCCTTGGTGTAACCGGTGTGCCGGTCATAGGGATATTCTATGATGGAGAGTTATATGCAATAGTCAATGGAGAATTTCCAACGGATTACGCGGACGATTTTGTCAAGGAGGCCATGAAAGTAAAGGGTGTGCTCTTTATAACAGATAAAGTATACCTAATCCCAGGGAATAACACCGAAATCATTAATAAGCTTGAATCTATTTTCACAAATGGTGAGCCAAGTGAGATCTGAAATCAAGGCTTTACTTCTAATAAGTTTGTCCTCCCTAGGCCTAACAGCCGGAATTTTAACTTTTCTCGGCTTAAAAGAGTTGATTTATCCTCTTCTAGCGCTTGCTGGAGCAGATTCAATAAATCCCTGTACATTCGTTATCTACACAATGCTTCTCATTGCCCTATCCCTAAAAGAAAATATATCCAAAAGAAAAATCTATGCTGTCGGACTGGCCTTTGTGGCGGCCATTTACATCTCATACTACGTTCTTGGGATAGGTCTTGTAATATTGACTAAAACACTCCCTATTTGGATTGCTGGAGCTGTAGCAATAGTTTTCGGGGGTTACACATTTATCACGGGCTACCTAGAAAAAAGCAGGATTGTTGGAAAAAACGAAGTAAGACGAAATATATTCAGAAAAGAAGCAACAATTTTTGGGGCCTTTTCATTAGGAGTGATAATCTCCTTCACCCTCCTACCATGTTCAGCCGGAACATACTTGGCCTATGCAATCTTAATCTCCAAAGTTGGAAGAACGTTAACATTGATACTTCTGGCCCTCTATAACATTATTTTTATCCTCCCCTTGCTGATAATACTGTTCACCGTGGGCAGCATAACAGAGAGTAAATCAATCTCTCAAAAGATTGTTCAACGCTCACGGGAACTTTCAATGGTAGCTGGGGCCATTTTGATAGCACTTGGAATATACATTATCATTGGAATGTAGGAAAATTTAAATCCTTCAAATGCAAAACTTATGTGGTGTTCACATGCAAGAATGGTATCAATCACGAGCTCTCTATGAAACGGTTTCAAAACTCATAACTCGTGGAGATCTTACCAATGCACTAGAGATAGCCCAATCTATCCCTGACAAAGGTATAAGGGCCAAATCAATGTCAATGGTTACTGTGGAAATGGCCAGAAAAAGAATAAACTACAAAGAGGCCCTCGAAAAAACGATAGAAGCAATAATGGATATAGAAAATTACGAAAACGTGACAAAGGCCCTTATGAGTCTCGCTTTTGAGTTCTTAGCACTTAAAAGGTTTAATGAAGCCTTAAGAATAGCAGGATTTATAAAAGATGTCTCAAATAGGTCAAAAATCCAGGCCGAGGTTGGGTTGGCCCTTGCAAGAGAAGGAAAAATACAAGAAGCGTTCAAGATAATTAACGATATTCTCGACGATGACGTGAGGACTTGGGCCACTTCAAAACTTGCTTCAGAGTTAAAGAAAGATTAACATGTATTTGTTTATCTCTCTCTTTTCTTTTCTATGAATTTACCCAAAACAGTGCACAAAACTTTTTAATAGTGCCTCTAAGTCTTGAGACGCTAATGATGAAAGAGGTGATAATGTGAAAGAAGTTGTGGGATTGATAGGTATGCTCCTTCTCGTGAGTTCTTGGGCACCCCAAACATTAGAAACTATAAAAAATAAAAAGTGTCCACTGAACTTAGAATTTATTATAATCTATGTCACTGCCTCCCTGTTGCTGACAATCTATTCATACTTAATACGGGACCCCGTGTTTCTAGCCCTAAACTCCCTTGCAACCCTTCAGAGTGGAATTAACTTATATGTGAAACTCCGATACAAGTGATCCAACCCTCTAAAAGGTGATATTTTTAAAAGAAAAAGATAAATAAATTCATCTCCTTTCATAAAGACCAACAAACTCCCCAAACTGAATTATATGGCCCTCCATAGCCCTTTCTAAATCCTTTTTAGTTGCACCTGGTTTTAGATTGAGGCTTGTGTCAAGAATATAAACCTTGAAGTGATAATGGTGAACTCCGTGTCCCCTTGGTGGACATGGGCCATTATAACCTATTCTCCCAAAGTCGTTCCTTCCTTGAACCATTTTTATCGGACTTTCAACAACCTTTTCCTTTGGAATACCCTCAGGAATTTCACTGGTAGGTGGAATATTCCAAGCCACCCAATGAGTGAAAGTCCCTATAGGAGCATCAGGATCGTCGACTATTATTGCTATGCTAACAGCTTCATCACTTAATCCACTAAGTTTCAGAGGCGGGCTAATATCTGCACCTTCACAGGTATATTTGGGAGGTATGAACTCATTCTCACCAAACACCGAGCTAACCTTCAAACTCATTTTTTCACCTCCTTCAAGACACCCCGCAACCAACACAAAAAGACCCAACAAAATAACTAAAACTTTCATGTTCCAATATTCGTTATAAAAACGTAAAAATATTTCGTAATGCTTCTTTCATTAATAAAATTTTTACTCCTCCACACAATAGAATGTTTGGTGAACTAAATGGAGCTCAAGGAAAAGTTGCATTAGTTACGGGGGCTTCTAGAGGGGTTGGTAGGGCCATACCTGTGTCTCTTTCCCAAAAAGGATGCAACGTTGCGATTAACTACTCAAAAGATGTTGGGGGAGCCAAGAAAACTGAAGAACTTTGCAAATCCCACGGTGTTGGAGCCTTGGTTGTAAAGGCTGATGTTAGCAATAGAAGCGAAGTTAGAAACATGGTGGAAAAGATCATCACAAATTTTGGTAGAATAGATATCCTAGTGAATAATGCAGGAATACTTGGAAAGACTTCCAACCCAATAGAGATAACCGATGAGGATTGGGACAGGGTTTTGAATGTTAATCACAAAGGAGCTTTCATAGTCACCCAAGAAGTTTTAAAATATATGAAAAAAGCCAAAATAATAAACATAGCATCAATAGCAGGGAAGGGAGAGATAAGCCCTAACGTGGGAGCACACTATTCTGCTTCAAAAGGCGGCCTAATTGCACTCACTTTTAACCTGGCGAGGCATTTAGCACCCCATGTACTAGTAAACGCTGTCGCTCCTGGAAGCGTGGAAACCGAACTAATTGAAGATGCTGATAAAGAAAGCCTGAAAAAATTAACCCTAACGGGAAAAATAGCAAAACCCGAAGATATAGCACATGCAGTGATATTTCTGCTCGAAAATGACCAGATAACGGGGGAGATAATAGACGTCAACGGTGGCCGTTTGATGGATTAAGTTTTTATTTAAATCTCCTAAAATTTTTCCTATGAAAATCGTTTGGGAAAAAGAAATCCCCACCAAAGATATCAAAATTTCACCAAGACCCATATGGAAGTGTAGAAGTTGCCCCACATATGGTAGAAACCCTTCTTGCCCACCATATACTCCTTCATGGAAGGAAACTAAAGAATTAATGAAACACTACAAGAAGGCCCTTTTGATAAAATTCGAAGTCGATCCTGAGAAATTTGATGATGAAAAGCGAGAGGTTTTAAAGTATCTTCTCAATAGAGAACAGGAGTTATTTAAGAACGGAAATTTTTACGCATTGGCTTTCTTTCCAGGAGATTGCAACCTCTGTAAGGAGTGTGAATTCAAGAAAACAAAAAAATGCAAAATACCCACAAAAGTCAGATTCTCAATTGATGCAATTGGTATAGAGCTCTCGAGCATAGCAAATTTGAACTTTTCCGAAAGTGTTTTGTATGGCCTCATACTAATAGACTAGAGTGAGTGTAATGAGAGCATACATAACAATGCTTGGAAGATCCACTTGGGCCCTAGTAAACACTTACTATGCTGTGGTTATGAATGGATACAAGCCCGATAAAATCTACATTTTTCTAGAAAATACTCATGAGGAAAAACTTCCTCAGACTGTTGAAGCTTTAAAAATAATATCTGAAGCATATGGTTTTTCACCCAAAATCCACTGGGAAATTATTGAAGAAGATAACTTTCTTGAAGCTGATGAAAAAATTGGAACTCTCTTAAAGACTTTGAAAGAAAAAGGACATGAAATATCAATAGACATCACCCCTGGAAGAAAAGTTTTGGTTGTTGGAGCTGCTATCCATGCACTTCCACTGGAAGTGAAGCACCTTTTCTACCTCTCCCTTAGAAACCTTGAGCATGCCAACCGACCATACATGATGATCCCCCTTCACATCCAAAGGTTGAAAGACTTCATGGAGGGTCGTAGATGGAAGAAATTATAGAAAAATCAGAACTGCAAATTTTAATTAACTTGCTTCAAAGCAAAGACAAAATTAGAGTAAATGCTCCCCTATACGCAATTCCCCTCCTGGAGGCCTACCCGTATAAACAAGGATATCAAATAAATGTTCTTGCAGAGGAAAAGGAATTCCATAAAATTTTAACAAGAAACGAAAGACATTTCTACGATCTCCCAACATACAGAGATTTCTATGAATGCTTTCTGTCAAGCAGTATTATAACATATGCCAATATAGATGAATTTGAAGAAAAGCTGGCCACATATAAGAGTCTGACAAAGAGAATAATATTCTCTCCAGATACAAATCTTCTTTATCATGCTTTTCTCAGCAAAATTAAAGGGGTAGAAAGTGTACAAATAGCAATAGTTGATTTAGTAAAGAAAGAGATAGAGAACGCCATGAATTTTAAGTATGCTCCGGCCCACCTAAGGGAGTTAAGGAGAATTGTATATAATTCTCACCTCTTGCACGAATTCAGCAACAGAAGAATGAAAAAATCTCGTAAGGCCACTTATATAGCATTAAGGGAATATGAAAAGATTAAAGACAAAATAATTGAAGTAAAAAGCATTGATGAAAAAACAAATACAAATGATGAATTAATAATTAAAACATTAAAAGAATTCGATCGGAACACTCCTGCTCTAGTAGTCCTTTTAACTGCAGACATAGCGATGACAGATATTGCAAGGATAGAGGGAGTAGAATACTTCCTGTTTGAATACCCACATGAGAAACTTAATGAACATTATGCTGATGGCTACCAATTTAGAACACTTCTATTCAATTTGGCTGCAGTTTTTGGAGTAATCGAGATAAACAATGTGTTGGTGTTTGGTGAATTCAGAGGAAAGACAAAACTCAATGAGTTAAAGTTAAGATTTATGGATGACATATATCAAGAGTTCCATTTCCACTGGAACCTTTGCAAAAAATTAAACGAATTAAAAATTGAAAGATAATCAAACATAACCAACCTCTTCCTTGGACTGCATTTGCTCAATTATTCTCTTCAAAAACTCTTTCGCATCCCTAGGATCCATACCCACTTTAACAATCAAAAACTTAAGGAGTTCTTCTTTCTTTACACCTTTCTCAATGCGATCCATAACCATTAAAGCAATCCTTTCAAATACTGCACGAGCAAAGTTCTCTTCAAGGCCCAATGCTGCGATGACTTGATTCAACCCAATGAGCAGGGCTGTTAGTGCATCGTTGAACTCACCTTTACCCAATGTTTTCCTGTCGAGATCCACCCTTAACATTATTTCCTCATTCATTCCACTTATTGTGAACTTTATGAGGTTCAACCTTTCATTGAGAACCAAAAGAGCATGATAAACTTTCAATCGTTCGGGGAGCTCCATTGCGACAGTTTCTACTCCAAGTGGGACAATTAAACGCACAAATTCTTCTGTTATTGCAATGTTTAGTACAAAAGGAATTTTTGGGTACTCAGCAACGTAGACACCTTCGGCGTGTTTAGTCACATTCCAAGGGAGATCCACAATATCCTTCGCACCATCATATCCTTCTTCCAACCATTGTATAACTTCCACTTGAACCACCATGTGAAATTAAACATGGGGAGTATTTAAGAGCATGGTTCCAATGGAAATTTGAATTCTAATACATTGTGAGGGCCTGTAAATTTTTACGTATAAAAAGGCCCCAATGAGTTCATTTAATGATTTCGCTTGGAAGAAAAATGAACAACGATGTTCATCAAAAAAGGATCATTTACGTACATTTTTGTTCATAATGTTAACCAAAAATGTTTAATTTTGCAGTAGTTAGTAAACATAACTTTGGCCCCCCAGAGTTATATTTCCACTGGAACCTATGCAAAACACCGTTCCATATAATTAAAATTGGTGTAAACACTCCCATTATTTTTAATCTTAGGGGTATATATACTTATCTATGAACATTGTTCAAAAAGTGTAATAAATTAACGTAAGATATGAATACTACTTTAAGAGTAATCTTAAAACCTCTTGAACATACTTACATTGATAAATGGAAAGGAGGTTTTTAAGCACTTTTTAACATTAATCCACGCATAAAAAATGTCCATTGCTCTTCACCGGCCTCCAGTGGAAATGAAACTCTGGGGGGTTAATGTGATGTTAATTTAACGTTTAGATTAACATCGAAAAAGACCTTTATTTCCACTGGAACATATGAAGAATAGTGAATTATATTGGTATATGGTGGCGACTTTAGTTCAACAGTTTGGAGTATTATTTCTTGTGGAAAAGTTAATCTTTTTAAATTTTAGTGGCTTAGCTCCAATCGCAATGATATCATTATCTCCTGTGAAATCACTTTTAAGAAAATAAATCCACAAGGTAGAGTTTCATTTCCTCTGGAGATTTCCACTCTTCAAGCTTTATCTTGCATTTCTTGTTTTACTCAACCCTTATTTTGTATTTTTCACTTTTTTAATGTGTTTTTTGAAGATGAGAAAAATATATAAGGAGTTTGGATTTACAACTATTTAGGATTATGCTAATGGGTGATTCAAATGGCGAGAAAGAAAAAGGTTGATGATGAAGTTAAAGAGCTTGAGGAATTTGAAGAATTGGATGCACTTGATGAGTTATCCGTTGAAGAACCTACTAAGAGGTCAAATAAGAAAGAGATAAAAGCTCTCGAAGATCTCCCTGGTGTCGGGCCGGCCACTGCCGAAAAACTCAGGGAAGCCGGATATGATAGTTTGGAAGCAATAGCGGTGGCCTCTCCACTGGAATTAAAAGAACTTGCTGGAATAAGTGAGGGTGCGGCATTAAAAATAATTCAAGCTGCAAGAGAAGCTGCAAATATTGGAACATTTATGCGTGCTGATGAGTACTTCCGAAAAAGGGCTGTTGTGGGGAAGATAACAACCGGAAGCAAGTCTCTGGATAAGCTTTTGGGCGGAGGAATAGAAACTCAGGCAGTTTCAGAATTTTTCGGAGAGTTTGGCAGTGGGAAATGTTTCGCAAAAGATACGTTGGTCTATTATGAAAATGACAATGTGGAGCATGTGGAAAGTATAGAGGAAATGTATAATAAGTACGCCACCAAAAATGGAGAGATTCCATTCGACAATGGTTTTGCAGTTCCATTGGAAATAGTGAGCGTCTATACATTTGACATTAAAACAAGAAAAGTTGAGAAGACCAAGGTTTCGTATATATACAAAGAAAAAGTTTCGAAGCTCATCAAGTTAAAACTTTCTACAGGAATTGAACTAAAAGTAACCCAATCTCATCCAGTCTTGGTGTTTAAAGATGGTTTAAAATGGATCAAAGCTTCAGAAGTACGAATTGGAGACGTGATGGTGGGAATTGAGGAAGTACCCCCAAAATCAGACGTTAAATTATGTTTCCATCAAGTGGAAGGTGTTGAAATATTTAACTACAATGACTATGTATATGACCTTGTTGTTCCAGAGACACACAATTTCATAGCTCCAAATGGGTTGGTACTTCACAACACCCAATTAGCCCATACACTTGCCGTAATTGTTCAAAAACCTCTTGAAGAAGGGGGTTTGAATGGAAGTGTTGTTTGGATCGATACAGAAAATACTTTCAGGCCTGAGAGAATAAAACAAATAGCTGAAACCCGCGGCATGGATCCAGAGGAAGTGCTAAAGAACATTTACGTGGCGAGGGCATTCAACTCTAATCACCAAATGCTTCTTGTGGAGAAAGCAGAGGAGATAATAAAACAAAAGTTGCCATCAGAAAAACCCGTAAAGCTTCTTGTAGTGGACTCTTTGACGGGCCACTTCAGGTCTGAATATGTTGGGAGAGGGACCCTTGCAGAGAGACAGCAAAAGCTTGCAAAGCATTTAGCTGATCTCCATCGAGTGGCCAACCTCTATGATATTGCGGTGTTTGTTACGAATCAAGTACAAGCAAGGCCTGATGCATTCTTTGGAGATCCAACTAGGCCAATAGGTGGACATATTTTAGCCCACTCGGCCACGGTTAGAATATACTTGAGAAAAGGAAAAGCTGGGAAGAGGGTTGCTAGATTGATAGATTCACCACACTTACCGGAGGGTGAAGCGGCCTTTAGGATAACTGAGAAGGGTATTGAAGATTGAGCCTTTAACTTTTTAAGCTTCTTTTTTAACTCTTTACTTGAGGGTTCATGAAAGTAGGAGCAAAGCTCAATCCAAGTAAAGAAGAAATCATTGATCTTTTTAGTAAGGGCCTTTCAAAGGAGGCCATAGTGACGATCTTCGCACACTGTAAGGTCTCTTATGATGGGAGGGCTAAAAGCGAACTCGGGCCCGGAGATAGGGTGATAATAATAAAACCGGATGGATCCTTTTTAATTCATCAAAAAGAGAAGAGAGAACCAGTTAACTGGCAGCCGCCGGGAAGTTCCACAAGTTTGAGTGTTGGAGAGGACAAACTGATTTTGAGGAGTGTTAGGAGAAAACCTAAAGAAATCTTGGAAGTTGAACTTATTGATGTTTATCTCTTTTCCTATTTCCAAGCTGAAGATTATGAGACCTTGGCCCTTATGGGGAGCGAGGCTGAGATGACAGATTTGGTTTTTGAAAGCCCAGAAATAATTGAACCTGGATTTAAGCCGATTTTTAAAGAGAAACCCATTAGGCATGGCATTGTTGATATACTTGGAAAGGATAAGAATGGGAACATTGTGGTTTTGGAATTTAAACGAAGAAGGGCCGATCTACACGCTGTTAGTCAGCTCAAGAGATATGTGGAGACAATAAGGGAGGAATATGAAAATGTAAGGGGAATTCTTGTGGCCCCTTC
>Ga0116200_10000248_pt1 | contig 16205 bp, 27 predicted proteins | sample Mar14436cmmetaG_FD_94478 | JGI IMG/M metagenome (GOLD analysis project Ga0116200, IMG submission 94478) | Marine hydrothermal vent microbial communities from Guaymas Basin, Gulf of California to study Microbial Dark Matter (Phase II) - Marker... ... | reverse complement strand
GTACTCCTGTAACAACCCCGGGTCGAACTCAATTGTCTCAACACTCTGTATCTCTTGCTTAACCTGCTTCAACTTACGCCACAGCTCCTCTATTTGCTCCACGTTCGGACGTATTCCGCGAGCCCCGGCCCAAGCTACGAGCAGTTCGTCTGCCTCCTTCGGTGTCGGTATGAACAACAAGAAACACAGCCTCCGGCCGAGCCCCGATGTCAAGTCGTACCGAGCTGGCTGTACACCTGCCCATAAAGTGAACTGGGTCTGATACTCCAGCTTGCCATGTGCCAGCCTCTTGTATGCCCATCCCGAGTCCAGGACCGACAGCAACTGTACATCTAACTGCCCTGAGTGCGTTGTCTTCAACATCTGCGTAATAGCACTGAACTCGTCTACCCCGACTATCCCAGTAGCGTAGTCCTTGGCGACTCCCGACTCAACCCAGATGGACCCTTCCATGCTACTAATAGTACCTATCAAACCAGCCTCTGTCATAACTGCCTCAAAAGTCTTTGGTACCGTGTTACCAAGTATACAGTACTTTCCCCGCAACATCTGCTCCAGGTAATACGTCTTCATAAACCCCGGGGGTGCTACAAACAACAAATGCAGTCTCAGGCTTGGTAGTCGACTACCCTCCCAGTAAATCTTCGACTTCTGGTTATGCAGGTTAAACAAATGTATAGCCCACGATATCATGTAATACGGGGCGTACACCTCCGCCTTATAGGTGTTCCGGGCTCGCAGTTCTTCTAACACCGCGTCCAGAACCATAGCGCATCACCTAATAGTATCTCAGCCACTGCTCCATCCTGGCTTGCATCTGCTCGATTCTACGTTTGCCGACCCCGGGCACCTGCTTCAGTTCCTCCGCCCCCTGTGTCACCAAAGCAAAAAGCTCCCTTGGCTTGTACTGTACCACGATATGCTGTGCTACGTTCAATGGCACACCCAATAACTTCGCGACCAGTACCTCCACTGCTAACTTATGTGGTCGCCCCTGTGCTCGCTGCTCACATTTCTTGAGCCACTTTACCATTATCCATAGACCCGCCTGCTCGCTCTGCTCATGCAAAACCTGAAACCCATAGCGCACCATCACTGAGGCAATCAATCCATATAGCGCATCCACAGGTTCTGTGGTCCCTGTCACCAGTAGCATCATCTCCTTGTCTACAGCCAGGGCATGTCCCAGTTGCCTGAATAGTCTACCGTCCTTGCTACTCGCTAACAAGTCCTCCGCTGTCTTGCGCTCACACACCGCGTGCTCCGTTGCATAGTCCCCGTACTCCAAGGGTGTGACATGACACCGTAACCCTTCATATGCCGCAATCCTTTGGACAACCGAGGTTACCTGCTTCGGTTCTCTCGAATCTATGAACAATACGCTCATATGAATCGACCTCTCCTGTTCACTGCTACCATATTATGCTCATGCAGGCTCTCAAAGTGCTCAACCTCCACAAGCCACTCCTCCCAACCTGCTGCCCCCAGTGCTTCGCCTATCCGCCGTGCTGCATCCTCCGCGAACACCTGGTTCCAATCTCTACTCGCCTGAATACACCACTCCAGTTCCTGCTCCCGCTTCATAACTGCTCGGGGCATCAGAAACAGGTCTACAAGTACTGGCAACGGGTCTGCAGTCCAGGGTACCGTGACCTTCATGATTGCACGCTGCTGATGTGGTATACCTTCGCCTGCCTGAGCACACATAGCTGCAGCACAGGGGCATGTCGCTACGTAGCCCAGTCGTACTGTTATATACCAGTCGTCGGACCACTCCACTATTCTGTGTACCGCATGGCCATACTCCTGGGTCTCCCAACGACATTGCCATGTTACCCGTGACCCATGTGTCTCCTTCAGTTCCTCTATCAACTCTGCGTCGCGCACCACTGCAAAGCCTTCCCGCTTAATCAGTGCATTGACCAACCTGCTCGCATGGATACCCCGTTCACCCTTTAGTACCACATACGCAGACTGTGTAGTCAGCACATCCTTCCCTTTCCACTGTCTCCAGACTTTGACGCCCTTGACGCCAACTATTAACGGCTTTCCTTCCACCTTCTGTTTTGCTATATCCGGCAATATTTTTACCAACGTCATGTTCCCATCACCTATATCCATATATCAACTGGTCTCGACACACATAACCAATATTGAGCCCCGTGTCACGAATCAGTTCGACCAAACGCTTACATTTGCTAGCCACAACCTCGCGTCCGTCCTCGGGTCTTGTTAACGGCATTACCATACACAGTGCCTTGCCTCGCGGCAACTGCTCATACTGCATCACAAAGTCCTGCCATCCTGTCTCAATGTCTACAACAAACTTCAACACCACTTCCCTCCTGACCCAGTACCGGGCTACCTTCCAGTCCTTCGGCGACACTATCAGCGTAGCCCGTAAACGCCCTGGGTCTATATCACCATTGGTCTCGATATAGACTGGTTGCCTCAGACGCCGTACAACCTTGCGTAGCTCCTCCAACTGCAGCATCGGCTCACCCCCTGTGAAACATACTGGCCCATCCCATGCTCGACAAATCTCTAATATAGCACGCCAATGCATCTCCTTGCCACCCTCAGGGTCTTGCGCATACTTAGTATCACACCAGGGACACCTCCGATTGCAGCCCTGTAACCTTACAAACAACATTAGAACGCCCGCCGGATACTCGCCCTGCCAGCTCCTGAAGACCTCGCTTACTCTCATGGTGTCACCTGCTGCTCCACATACGAGTTCTCCGACTCCCAGACCCGCACAGTTATGGACTGCCAGTTCTTTACCAAGCCCTTGAACTCATGTATCAGTATCCTGCACAAGTTCTCACAGGTCGGTGCTCCATCGAGCAAGAATACCTCCTGGCTCTGTAACTCTGGATGCTTTCTATAGTCCTGGTGGTCCAGTAACAACTTATGGTCCAGGCGCTGCACTACCTTCTCCAAGGCTCCGAAGTCTACAATCATGTTCCACTTACCCTGTGGTACTGCTTCTATCCAGACCTCAACCACCCAAGTATGCCCGTGTATCGGTCCGCAGTGCTCGTGCCCCGCAAGTCTATGCGCTGCATCAAAGGTCATGCGCTTGTACAACTTCATGTTATCGCCTCTTCACGATACTTGACCTCGACAACATATAGTCAGCCACTACTTCGCTCCCGTCCTCCTCGCGTACCGCCATAGTCAGGGCCTCCGGGAACATACCCTCGGGGTTGCCCCGCCTCAATGCAACACATGTCATGACTTTATTTTCTATCCTCAACGGCAACACTGAACTCCTCCTTGTCCACTCATCCAATGTCTCGTGTGGTAGCAGCTCCTGTAACAGGGCGTCAATCCTATCTACTCTGTCCTCAAGTTCCACAATCCGTTTCAGTACATCCGTACGATTCTCATCTATCTCCCTTGACAACTCCTCCTCAAGACGTTCCCCAACCTCATCTAATGTCAATTGCTTACTTTCTTTTGCGCCTCTAACATTTTCATCTAACTCCATAAAACATCACCTCCATTCCATCTAACCCAGCTCGTTTCCCACAATCCAAGTACATAGCAATCCATTCCTCCGTTGTAAATATGTTCTGTGGTGGTACTCTCAGCGCCGTCACAATCTTCTTGAAGTCAGACTCGTCGCTACTGCACCGTCCATGATTCTTGGCGTAGGGGCAGTTCTCACAAAGGTAGGCCTGGCAGAAAGGACATAGCACTGCTGCGTTGTAGTCCCCTCTGCGCAGAGCGTCTCCAATCCATTCCCATACTTTTTGCGCGAGCGCTGGTTCCCATTGTATTATGTCTTTCTTGTCTTCTTCATCGAAATAGAGCTCCTCGTGTAGTCCTGTACGCCGGCTTATCTCTTTTGCCTTCTCTTCCATAAAGCACACAAGTGCCTTTCGATACATTTCAATACCTCCTTTTTATTTAAATTTGACTTCATTTACACCTCTCATATACACGTTAAATATATTCATTTAAGTTATTTAAATTTAATTTGGAAACACTTATTTGTATAATTGCTCTATCGGACATAACTGACAAATCCTCCATTTTCCTATTGTACATTTCGGTGGAAATGAATCAGTTGCAATTGCATGCCTTATCTTAGCGACCCGATACGCAACTTTCTTCACTAAACTTTCAGTTACTTCCCAAGTCTTAACTAACTTCAACCGTGGGTTTATCATTACCAACTGCTTAACCTTGCCCCCGGTTACAGCCTCAAACACTATCGCCTGTAGTCCAAGCTGCAACTCTACACCATCGAACCTCAGAGACTTGCCTGTCTTATACTCTATGATATACCATCCTTCCTCGTCCCTATCGACCCTGTCTATATGCGCCGAGAGCCGCAGTTGCTCCGACACCAAATACAGCTCAGCACTCACGGGAGCAGTCCAGCTAGGTTGTCTCTGGCGCCTATTCTCCAGGGCTAAGGTCCATTTGACCCATTCCTGTACCTGGGGTGCCCAGTCATCAAGTTCCAATATACCATTGAGCCAATCCTCCATTGCCTCATGATACTCAGAGCCTAAGTCCAGTTCCTGCGTGGTCTCCCTGTGCTTCCCTTCTATCAGGGTCTTCCGAAAACACAGAGGGCAGAAGTCGTACACCCCGAGCATACTCGAACTTATATACTGGTTAGGGTTGCCTAATTCCAGTCTCGTCAATCCTCTATCTGCATGCCTTCTCTGTATACTCATATCATACTCACCAAGTCCTTAAACTTCTTCACTATCACTACCTCGCACATCTTCGGCCAGTCTACCTCAATGCCCCTCAGTACCTCCGGGTCTGTATCCTCAGTAATACAGACCTCTCTGACTGGTTCCCTGCAATACAACAGCCTCGGCTTCGCAGTCGGCGTAAACCGTATCCCTAAGTGTTCACGGCTCCAGTTCCTACCCTCGAGCCACGGGTTCCTGCTCTTGTACTCCGTCTTGTTCACAGACCGCGGTACCGCCACTTCCCTTGGGTCAACTCGTCCGTAGTAAACATCCTCTAGTGCCTTCTTTACCAGTCGTACCGCTTCCTCGCTCCTGCCTTGCTTCAGTACCAAGTCTACGAACTGGTTCAATAGCCTCTTCGTCAACTCCGCGCTATCCGAGCGTCTGGTCTCCACGCCCTTGAACTCAATCTTGTCCTCGGGTACAACCACCCAGCCTATGTATCTCTTCTTCGCCTTGAACAGTATGCGCCGGTACAACTTCTCGAACTTAACACTCGGTGCCATCGCCAAGCCCTGCTCTTGCGCCCAGCGCCTCAACTCCTCGTTCATCCGTTGCTCCCAGTACTTAGCATTAACGACTGGCATCCCGTATACCTTTATCATTGCCGAGTCCGTATCACTATATACGACTCGGTCCTCACCAACCATGTTGAATAGACGCTTCACCAGTTCCTGACCCTTGCTCGTTATAAACTCCGCTTTCTTCGGGTCATACAACCTTGCGCCCGGGAAGCCCATGTACCCGTAGAACGAGTTAGTTACAAACTTCAAGGTCCTTTCCATCTGGACTTCCGCCTCCGTTATGGTACCTTTTCGCTTCTTCTCTCGGAACTGCTCCCTCAGCTCCTCTAACTTCTGTACCACCTCCGGTATCTTCTTATCTACGTCCGGCGACACTTGATATGCCAAGATTATGCTCACATACATGCTCTTGTAGTCCATCACTGCAACATCCTCGTGCACACCCCGCCGTGGCTCCATAACAAATGCACCCTTGTATCCCACTTTCTCCTTCTTAACCCGAGTCGGCAAAGGCTTACACCCGTATCTCATCAGCAAAGTTTCTATCATCTTAGTCCTGCTCAGTACGTCCTCCAGCTTCAGTCCACATATCTTGCGCAAGGTCTCATAGTATACCCACATCTGGGTTTCCTCGGCTATACATCGCAGTGCCTCGACATCATTCTGACAATACTCAGCTACTTCGTCCCAGTACCCCGCGTCAATGTACTCCTTAATCTTCTCACCAAGGTCCTCATACTCAAAGCTGCACACCTTTCGTGCCACACTCTTCAGGTCATAGCTCTCGAACATGCCCTGCGCTAAAGTAAAGTCCTTGAAGAACTGCAACATATCCAGAACCTGGCGCCCGGGTATCCTGTACTGCGAGCACCGCTTCGTCCTCAGTCGACTCAAGTCCAGGTACAAGTTAAGGCGCCGTGCCCTATTGAAGATGTAGGGCAGGTCAAATCCTCGCTCCTGGCGACCCATACCCGAGAACCAGCCCACCAGAACATCGGGGTCCGTGGTCTTGATGTAATTGACCCAGTCCAGGAGCATGTCAACCTCGGAGTCGTAGTCTCGGAGCAAGAAGATGCGGGGTCCTGAGTAGGTGTCATACGTAGAGATAGTAACTATCGGGTACTTAGCAAGTTGTGGGTCCGGAAACTCTTCGACCGGGGATGCCACCTCTATGTCATAGTAGTGCATCCGGGGTACAGTCGCGGGCAAGTCGACAGGCACGAGAGTGCTGTCCTGTACATCGAAGCCATAGAATATGCCCTGGTCTATCAGGTACCGCATATCAAATACTATGTCTGCCTCCCAAGTCTTCGGGTATCTCGCCCTATACTTAGGTACGTCACTCGGTAACTGCACCTCTACTCTATGTATAGGTTCCCCGTCGGCGCTCAACAGGTCTCCGCCCGGTGCATAAAAATAGGGGACGAACCCTTGGACTCCGACCTTGATGGTCGTCCTGGTTTCGGGGTTCCTCCCAAACACTATTACAACGGGCTCATTGCCCTTCTTGACCCAGGTACTATCGGTCCATATCCAGGGCATGACTACTCTGTACCCCAGTTCTCGGGGTGCATCAAATGCTCCTCAAGTATCCGGGCCGCTCCGATTGCATCGTACATCGAGTCACTGAACTTCACGAGCAGGTTCAGCGCGATAAGCATTGCTGCCTGCTGTGGTTCTTCTGACTCCCGTATCATCTGCATCAGCTCCTTCACCTTGTCCTGCATCTCAACGCTCAAGCACACCATGTCTGTTCCTCACCTCCTGAACTATTTGTACCAAATCATCCCAGTGCTCCAACAACTGTTTCTCCATCATACATAGCAGTCCCAGTGCCTCATATGACGTGGACGTTGTGCCCATGAGAATCCATAATATCGTAGACTTAGTCCTTGAACGGTCTGTCCTCTGTAGCAAAGCGATGAGCTGCACTATTAAGTTCGCTATCTCAGTATCTATTTCCTCCATTTCTCATCCCCTCCTATGTCGAAGCCCTGTACGAGCTTCTAACTTATCCAACTTCTTCTGTATCTCCTGTTCCAAATTTACATGTACCAAGTTCGCTACATCTGCTACTGCAATTACAACATCCGCAAGCTCCTCAGGGAGATGCTCCTTCTCGCTCTTGGATATGCACGCCAGTACTTCCCCGGCCTCCTCTGCTATGACCATTGCCGCATGCTCTATGGCACACAGGTCCAGGTCAACATTCAGACGCTCTCTTGACCAACGCCACGTTTGTACTCTCTGCTGTAACTCACTCAAGTCCATTTCCATCACCTAAGGCTTGTTTTACTCGCTCCAGGTTCTGCTGCATAGCTCTCACGTCATCAGGATATACCCCACTCAGGTCCAGGCGGGGACTCAGGTGGTCGAGGTCAACATGTGCTACTGCTCTCGAACAGGGAAATGAACTGTCACAACTATCCGCGCCTGCCTTCTTTAGGGCCAGGAGCTCGTCTAACGTGTCGCATCCTAACACATGCACATAGGTATCAGGCCGTAACCCTTTGAGTCTGGACACCAGCTTAAGCCTCTGGTACATGTTCTGCTTATGTAGTGCAATAGCTATAGCCGGAAGGTCTAACTTGTACCAGAGCACATTGTCACTCCTAAGAACCACCATTCCTTGGTGCTTACACTGTATCTTCAGGCTCAACACAATCGTATCCAGGCTATCCTCTGTCTCAGGCAGTACAACAAATTTCTGTTCCGCTTGTATCATATCTGCAATATCTTCTAAGTACTGTACTGGAAAGCATGCCTTATACTCCCAGTAACCATTGTCCACAATCACTGTATGCCACCGCCGAGTGAACAAATAGTCACGGTACTTCGGGTACACCAGATACTGCGGTAACACGAGAACACTGTCCCAGTTATCCAAGAGCTCCATATGGTGTACCGGTACTATTGGCATGAACCTCATTTGTCTGCCTCCTGAAGCTGTTCATTGGTATCCACCTTCGCATCCTTCGGGGTCCATCGCCGCATCAGCCACATACCATAAGCTAATAAATCGCCCAGGTCATCGTAGCGCTTCTCCTGCGACACCCCGTATTGTACCCGCAGCAGCTTTACCCGCATCACATGTATGAAGTCATCGTCGGTCATGAGCACCAGCGGATTTGGTTCTCGGTACAACGACCTGCGCTCCTCTATTCTCCTTACGACCTCTGCACATACCTCATTCATTGGACTTACCTCCCCAGGGTCTCCCTACCGTGCTCATCCAGATGTCCTCCCACGTCGGGTCCTTAAACGCTTCTACACTATCCTTAAGCCTGTTCTTGACTGTCCTGAACTCCCTGTGAGTCCCAAGGTGCCTTGCCTCCAGTACAACATCTAACCAGTGCTCTGTATCCTTTTGCCACCGCCCTGTGTACATCCCCGTTGGCTCGCCACTTCTCGTATATATCTCCCGAGCCTTACCTGTCACAACTACATTCCACCCGCTAAGCATCATCCGGTACATCTGCTGTGTATACGGCCTATTGACTTTACCCCATTCGACTCGCAGCATCTCTCCCGACTTCGAGAACCTCGTTGCGCCTTCGCTCTCGAGCCACAGCCCATACCAGCCCCAGAGCTCACTTGCAGTATCCAACACAATGGTTCCTCTCTGGTCTTGGTTCTCCGATGCATACTTGCAAACTATCTCAATAGCCTCCTCCGTTGCCCGCAGTGACTTAATCAAGTCGACCTCACCCTCCTCGTTCTTCACCAATACCTCCGCTATCCTAATGTCCTTGTCCCGTTCCGCCGTACCTCCGTTCTCCTTCGCTAAGAACGGCGACCCTTCTCTTGTCGCAACTGGCCTCACTCCAAGCTCCGTGTCAATCACAAATACCGGCTCCGGTGCCGTCAACGCGAAATGTGTCTTTCCACTATTCGTAAGCCCGTATACCCCGACACGCAGAACCTTGATGTCCTGCCGGGTTGGCTTCTTGAAAATCTCAATGCCTGCCTGCACTATCTTCTCATTCCATCCCATTTGCTACCTCCACTGGAGACCAGGATGTTTCATGGGCACTGGTAGAGAGTAAAAAGGAGGTGAGCCAGTGAACAACACGCCTCTCATGCATCCTGGTCCCCTGTGTCCAATAGTATTGCGTCCAACTCCTCGCTCAGGTCTGAACTCATGGGTACCTCCGGGTTCCATACTACAACACCGTCTATAGCTATGCGCTGCTCCCCCTGTGGGCTCTTTAGTACAAACTTCCTACCTATCGCTATGGCCTGGCAGTTCTCGGGCAGGGTCAGGTCCTTGTCCCGGCTGAACACCACTATCTCGGAGCCGCTGTCATAGTCTATGAGGTTGACCCACATGCCGTCTCCTGTCTTCATGGGTCCTGAGTTCTCTACGAATCCTATGACTGCAACCATATCTCCATTCTTTGTTTCCTGTAACTGCGACATATCCACTGCATACTTTGACTTCTGACCTGCTTCCAATGTCAAGTTCCACAACTGCTCCAGAGGTACAGTCCCAACCTCAACAAAGCTCCTGGCCCCGGACACCCTGTCCTCGCTCTCCATACCCCAGAAAACATAGTCCTTGCCTCGCACCGCATCGAAATTGCCCTGCACCACCTTAAGCTCGCCATCACATATAAATACTCCTGTCCTTCGGAACACAGGCTTCAGTGGCTTGCCATAATTCGGGTTCGGGGTACCATCCTCCCAGGTCTCGCGGTTATCCAAGGGTATGACTGTCCCATCTTGCTCTACTCGCACTAAGCCCTGGGCTACCGCCAGCTGTGGATTCTCCTTGTAAGCAGCCTGTGCCTGCGCTGCCAGGCCTGCTAATATATCTCGCTTCTCTGCAACACCGACACATATTCCTCTGAATCCCGCCAAACCCCGCTTCACATGCGCCACGTAGGACTGTACCTTCTGTTGCAGCAGCTTCTCTGGGTCTGTCACCCCTGCTCTCTCCAGGAGCTGCCTCATCGACGCCACCTTCGCCTCAGCCTGCTCCTTACTAAGTCCTGCGCTCATTAGCACTTCAACTGGGTCCATTTCACACCTCCAGTCGTCGCAGTATAAGCTGGGTGCCCCGGCGATGTACCGAGACCGGGGCCTGTGTCGCCTTGATGGCTTGTTTCAATCGCATGTACATCCTCTCCTGCTCAACACCCAGCTTCTCGTAGTCTACCTCCGCTGTCTTGTCCTCACCTCGCAGGAACGCCTCAATGATGTCCTTCGCTGAGGGTGTCTCCACGAGGTCTGCCCTCTTCAAGTACTGGTCCGCTACTGTCATGGCTTCATCACCCATATCCTACCCGTTTCGGGGTCTTTCTCGCACTTAAAGCTCCTTTTCACGATACCCGAGAACTGTGTCCTGTCCAGCTGCTCACCCCGCTCAATGAATTCCTTCCTTATGACCTGGTATGCCGCTGCAAGCAATATCCTGTTCTTCCCCGTCTGCTTAAACAGCTCCATCATCTTCTCTCGTACCTCCGCACTCTTTCCTGTCCTACCTGTTGCTACCCTGCTCAGGCTTTCACTTTCGAGCTGTTTGTACAGCTCCGTCAAACTTTTTGCCTCTCCTTTTTTTTCTTCCACCATCTTTTTCTTTACACCTCCTAAGTTACCAACATTTTATTTTGGTAACAATAATTAATAAAATAAAAGTATTTAAATAAGATTTGGAGTACCTTCTATACTCCACACCTTGTCCACCCACAATTCAGGCAGCGCTCACACCCTTCACTTCGCACAGTACGCCCATGACACTGTGGGCACTCCCCTACGGTCTCGGTAGCTTGGAGTTCAAGCCCACTCAGATACTGTAGCGCCTTTGCTATCGCGTCCGGCACTGACGACACGGCTCCAAGTACTGGGTCCCGTGCAGCTGGCGGCGACTGGATACCCTGGAGCTGGTCTATGATAGCTTCGAGTGGTACACGGTGCTGTAGGGCCAAGGAGATAAGTCGCCCGATGGCTTCCGTAAACGACTGGGTCAATGAGCCTGCGCGCCCGATGGTGATGAATGTCTCATATGGTTTGTGGCTCCTGTAGTTCAGGGTAGTGAAGAGCTTGCCTACATTGGTCACTGTCCTAAGGGTCCTGCCTTGCGTGACAACGCTTACCTCGGCCTCGTGTTCACGACTGCCTATGCGATACAACGTCAGACCCTTGAGCTTGAGCTCGTAGCCTAAGGTGATTGCCTGCGCTACATCTGAGGGTGTAGACTGTGTACCAAGGAGTATGGTCTTACTAATGGCGCCATCTACGTATTGCTGCCACGCTGCCTGCATCAAGATGTGGTCACGCCAGTGGATGTCAGGGGCGAACTCGTCGATGTCGAAGGAGATGGTGAGGTTACCCTGGGGTGAGTAGATTTCGAAGCTCCGGGAGTACACTGGCTCGATACCAGGAGTAGTGTGGCAGAGTAGACTGATTTGACCAGTCGGTGCTATGCTCATGTGCTGTGCTGAGCTCGGGTACTGTGAACATAGGAGCTTCATCATGAACTTGGCTATCTCTGATGCCAGGTACCGGGCTTCTTCACTTGTGTATCTGAGCTCAAGACGGTGCAAGCACTCATGCCAGCCCATTACTCCGACACCCAGGCGACGACTCCGTAGTTGCTCATCCTTCATCTCAGGGAAGGGATAGTCGTTGACGTCAGTGCAGTGGTCCAGTAGGGCGGCGAGCTCAGTAGTAAAGGTCTCGATGCGTTTCCAGTCCAGGTCATTGGTGCGGATGCAGTTCGCAAGGTTAATGCTACCGAGGTTGCAGACGCCCCAGGGTGGAAGGGGCACTTCACCACAGAGGTTTACACATGTATAGGGTGCTATGTGTTCGGCGTACAACACTCCTGGCTCACCAGTGAGCCAGACATGTTCCGCTACCGTTTTGACGAAGTCCTCGTTACTCGGGTCCGTGAGCCGTACGCTGATGTTCATGTTAGCGAGTACACCCTCCTGGTCCTTGCAGCTAATGAAATCCATGATATCACTATGGTCCTGGTCCATAACTATCATGTAGCCACCCCGACGTATTCCGCTCTGGACTATGGTCTTGGCGGCCGCGTCAAACAGGTGCATGAATGAGATGGGACCAGCTGCTTTACCACCGTGGCTTAGAGGCGAGTCCTTAGGGCGTAGGGGTGAGAAATTGATGCCTGTACTACCACCGAGCTTAAAGATGCGTGCGCACCGAGCCAGGGTAGTCATGATGCTGTCTAAGTCGTCTTCGATGCCCAGGACGAAGCAGGGCATGAGCTGTTGTTGTTTAGTCTGGGCATGTCGCAGTACTGGCCAGGCCGGCAGGAAGTCATGGTTGCGCATGTGCTCGTACCAGTCGTCATGTCCGAAGCTGGCACGCTTGTATATATCACATAATGCCTTGTCCTGCGGCGTCTGGATACGGCGTAACAGTTCTGCTTCAATCTCATTCCAGTCTGTCATTGCGTCCTCACCTGCCTACGGCATCACAGGTTCCAGGCCTGCCTCCTTAAATCCTCGGATACGTCGCGCACAACTCTCGCAGCAGCCACAGTGGTGGTCGTCCCCAGTATAGCAGGAGTAAGTCAGCTCAAAAGGCACCTTGAGCCGGACCCCGAGTCTAACGATGTCCGGTTTCTTGTACTTCGCGAGAGGACAAACCAGTCGGGGTGGCGTACTTTGGATTGCAACGGCATGCTTCAGCACTTCATTCATCGCCTTGATGAACTCGATACCGTTATCTGGATAGTATACTGCCTCCTCTGCATTGAAGCCCGTTACGATTATTTCTGCTCCTAATGCCTCAGCATATGCTGCAGCCAGGGACACAAGTACTAAGTTACGGCAGGGTACCCACGTGTCTGGAGTTCTGCTCTTATCCTTCAGAGGCGGTAGGAGTTCATCTGAAAACAGCGCTGACGGCAAGTCATTCAGTGGCAGAATAGCCGTGTGCATGGTACCATGTAACCGAGACGTAATGGCGTCAGCGGCCTGGTACTCCATTCGTTCTGCACGTTGTCCATAGGCTATGAATAGGCTCTCTATCTCGTAGCCCTGGGCCTGAACGGCTGCTGCTGCAACAGCTGAGTCCATGCCTCCGGAAAGAACACAAAGGGCACGACGCCTGTGCTTAACCTCGACCTGTACACCTGTAATGCCTCCGGTTACACTACCTTTCATCCTCATCACCTCCTGTCAAGCCCCTTAAAATGTCGATGAACTCTTCCACCTCGTCTAAGTTCAGTGTCACTTCACCAGTTCGATGACCGTCGACGTATTCGCGTATTATAATTCCACCACCCAAACTATCGATTTCAACCCCCGAGTTTAAATCTCCTATCATTCGCTTTGCACTACTCATGCTCATCACCTCCTGAGTTTTGCTCCAACCTCTTTACCCGCTCCTCCAAGTCCTTAAGCTTCTGTGCCATGTTACTCCATAATGTTTCAATTTCGTCTACTATCTCCATCATGGATGCTATTATCTCCTCTATTTGCTTTTCCACTATCTATCACCTCCTTTGGTTCCACAAATGTTGCACCACATACCAAACATACCCAGGCTCTGCTCACTGGAGTACCTTCTTCTATCATAGGCACCAAACACCTTGGGCACAGTTTCACTCCTTCACTCATGTTTACCTCCGGCGTCGCACATCTCTCCAGTCCAGTCTCGCTCTAATTTCACGCTCCGCTTCTTCCTCATTACCTAAGTGATATATCTCCATAACTTGCCTTACAAATGAGTCCACTAATCTATCCATATGTTGTATTTCTCTATCATCTAACATATTGTCACCTCCTTTCTCCTTAACTTCTCCAACTCCCGTGTTACTCTCACAACATCTTCAATAAAATCAAATATTATCTTTGTATACGGACAGGTCTTGTTAGCTCTGACTATTATCGCTTTGCCTATGTCTATCTTCTTAACCACTCCTATATCAGCGAGGTCATTCACAATCTTCCGTAATGTAGGATGGGTTATCCCAAGCACTTCAGCAAGCTTCTGCATGCTACCAAGGAAATCACTGTTCTGATGAAGAAACAGTAATAGCTTGACATGTTGACTCTTGCCTAACATTTTTACAAAAATCTCGTCCTCCATAACTTTTCAAACGACACTCGTTGGTAGCCCCTCCTTAAGCTTACGGCTACCTGTTCCGGGACCTGCCCCCGATACCAGGGATACATAAGCCTTCGTAAGTGTTGTTGCAGGGTAGTAGTGTTGGTATAGATTGTATCGGACTGTGGCTCGATGATGTAGGTGATGTTGTTCCAGTAGACAAGGACCATCCAGTGACCAGGGCGGCCAGGAGTCCAGAAGAATACTTTGTGTGCATCGAAGCCAACGGAGCTCAGGTTATGGTGTAGGTCGAAGGTGTAGTTTTTGCAGTTGTAGGTGGTCCAGTTGTATGGATGGAGGTTCGTGGTATCGAGGGCAAGAAATTGATGGAGCGCGGGGCAGAAAATGAAAACCCCGCATAACACAACAGTTATGCCTCTCCCAGATACATGTGCCATATTAACGCTACGTCCCCTATGCCTGCTTCTTTACCGTCCTCGTTTATATCGTAGCGACAGTCCGTTTGTCTCAGTCCAAGGAAGGCATCCCACATGAGTCCCACGTCACTGATTGTCGCGACTTCGCCATCTCCGTTAAGGTCGCCCCGTTGCCATACTGTCAAGGTGCCGTTCTGCACTATCGGAGTAATACGTCTGTCGTCATCGTCGTCCATCCGTAACCAAGAAACATAGATAGTCGTGTTACCATGTTCTTTCGCTCTTATATTTAATGTTACAATCGGAATATTGGTCGCATTGTCCTCGATTTCCATACCAAGGTCTATTGCTCTAACGTAGACCGAAGGAGCTGGTAGTGTTGAGTTCTTACTCAAAAAGTTATCACCCCAGTATGGTAACTCAATTGACTCGAACTCCGCTACAGTTGAGTTTGTAACCACCCAGGTTATGTTATACCCACTGACTCCGTTTAGCGCCGCCGAAAGCGTCACGTTAATTGGTACTACATCATTTACACATACTGTCTTGTCTTCAATTTCCAGTATACCAGGGGTTGTAGCTAAGCTTAGGGACACTAATAGAGCTACCAGAGCTACACAAAGTAAAAGCTTCTTCATGTTCCTCACCGCCTAATGTTTATACGAGGGCAGGGAAATAATGAAAACCCTGCAACATGTTTAAAAGATTATGAAGCGTACTCTGCTATGGACGATGGTTGGTCGGCCGTTCATTGGTTCTATGAAGCGGACTTCTGTTTCTGGTGTGACGTACAAGCACAGTGCATGACGCTCGGTCCAGAGCATACCGAAGGCGAGGTTCTTGCGGTACTTGGTGAGGGCTTCGTTACGGATATGGCACCAGAGTGAACGCGCCCGGTCGTCACAGTCCCAGAGGGGACTTTGGTTGTTTTCATAGCCGGTGTATAGCTGGACGAATAGTTCATCCGGGACATAGTCCAGGTGTCGGTCAGGGATATAGATGTTGCGGCAACCCGTGGCAGCGTACACTATGTAGTACAGGGCTGGCGGAGAATGGATACGTGTGTAGCGATGGAAGAAGCGTCTGCGCAGAACGTCAATTAGGCCCATGGGTAGATTGGTGGTTGAGGTTGCCAGACACAGAGTCGTGAGATGCTGGTGTTTGGTACCGAAGCGCCTGGATAGACAGGGTCATGCCACTCAGCTAACGCAGTGATGTTGAGAGTGCGGGCGTGTACATGGGCAATGTGTCTGGAGAAGGTCGAGTTATCCTGTGATGAAAAGCCTATGCCTGCGGAGCCGGAGATGGTGCCGGTTACGCCGTGAGCAAGTAGTGAGGGACCGACTGAGGCTTCGGTGCTAAGGGCGAGTACAGGACCGGAGGCGTAGAAACCACTGGACCCGTAGTTGATGGTGTTGTTGTTGCGGTGGCAGGAGAAGAAGTTCTGGGTGAGTGAGTGCGATGAGATGATGCGTGTTTGTGATGCAGTGGCTGTGAGTGTGGTG
>Ga0116200_10000247_pt1 | contig 16245 bp, 17 predicted proteins | sample Mar14436cmmetaG_FD_94478 | JGI IMG/M metagenome (GOLD analysis project Ga0116200, IMG submission 94478) | Marine hydrothermal vent microbial communities from Guaymas Basin, Gulf of California to study Microbial Dark Matter (Phase II) - Marker... ... | reverse complement strand
GCCAGAGGTAAATATAGGCATGGTCGGGCACGTAGATCACGGTAAGACGACCATAGTAGAGGCCATTACTGGCGTCTGGGCAGCTAGGCACAGCGAGGAGCTAAGGCGTGGCATCACCATAAAGCTTGGCTACGCAGATGCACCTGTTTACAGGTGCCCAGTTTGCGATGAGCCCTCCAACTACTCCACTAGCCCCATCTGCCCCAACTGCGGTGCTGAAACCACGTTTGAGCGTGGCCTTAGCTTCGTAGATGCCCCTGGCCATGAGGCCCTGATGGCCACCATGCTATCTGGTGCAGCCGTCATGGATGGTGCCGTCCTAGTCATAGCTGCTGATGAGCCCTGCCCACAGCCCCAGACGAGGGAGCACCTAGCTGCCCTTGATATAATGGGCGTTAAGCACGTGGTAATCGCTCAGAACAAGATTGACATAGTAAGCAGGGAGAGGGCGCTTGAGAGCTACCAGGAGATACTACGCTTCACAGAGGGGACGGTTGCCGAGGGGGCGCCTATAATACCTGTTTCAGCACAGAGGAGAGTGAACATGGATGCCCTTCTGTGGGCCATAGAGCGCTACATACCAACGCCAAAGAGGGACCCAAGCAGGCCACCCCGCATGTACGTTGTTCGCTCCTTTGATGTAAATAAGCCTGGGACGCCAGCTGAGAAGCTAGTTGGTGGTGTAATAGGTGGAACCATTATACAGGGCAAGTTCAAGGTAGGGGATGAAATCGAGATCAGGCCTGGGATAAAGGTTGGCACGAGGTATGAGCCCCTCTTCACGGAGATAACAAGCCTCCATGCAGGTGGTAGGCCAGTTGAGGAGGCAACCTGTGGTGGCCTGGTCGGCGTTGGCACTAAGCTAGATCCATCGCTAACGAAGGCAGATGGGCTCGTGGGCAACGTGGTAGGGGAGCCTGGGACGCTACCACCAGTAAGGGATGAGCTAACACTTGAGGTAGAGCTCTTTGAAAGGGCCATAGGCACAAAGGACATGGTGAAGGTTGAGGCCATAAAGAAGGGGGAGGCCCTCCTCCTAGATGTGGGCACGGCCGTAACGGCAGGCATAGTAGTTCAAGCCTCTAAGGGCGTGGTTTCACTTAAGCTCAGGAGGCCAGTTTGTGCAGAAGATGGGGCTAGGGTTGCCTTAAGTAGGCGGATAGGTCGCTGGAGGCTAATAGGCTATGGGATCATCATCTAATGGCCTAGGGTAGCTCAATTGCGATTTCTACTTCCTCCCCAATAGCCTTCTCTACGAGGCCCTCAAGGGACCTACGCTCATCCTCTATCTTAGCCCTAAGCCTCTCAAGCTTAGCCTTAAGGGACCTCTCACGGCCCTCTAGCATCTCAAGCTCCTTCTCAAGGCCTGAGATTTCCTCCTCTAGGGACCTAAGCTCCTCAATTATGTTCCTTGCCTCCTCAGATTCCCTAATGGCCCTTATGGTCTCAACTGCCTTCCTAGATCTACCTTGAAGGCCTAGTAAGGAGCCTGAGAAGGCTTCCTTAAGCCACCTCTCAAGCTTCTCAACTTTGCTGGGCTTTAGCGTTATGATGCCCCTATTCAAGCACTCCTCTACCTTCCTCAGCAGTGCCTTGAGGCCAGGGTAGCCTTCTTCTTCGCTCGCAAGGGCTGAAACAGGATCGGATAGGTAAGCATTTAGCAGGGCAGCCTCACCTGGCCCTAGGGACACAGCCCCTGCTTCAGAAGAGGACCTAAGCTTTAGGAGGGCCTTCCAAGCATGCCTTAGCTCTGTCCTAAGCTCTATGGATAGGTTCTCAAGCGCTTCTTCTGCCTCCCTTAGCTTCCTCATTACATCTGAGGCCTCAATTGCCTCCTTAGCTTCCCTTAGCTCCTCAAGCTTCTTCCTGACTTCCTCCTCCTTCAGCGAGATAGCCCCTAGCTCTGCCTCAATTGCCCTTAGATCGGATATGAGCTTCTCAAGCCTTGAGGCCAGTGATGCTACTTCGCCCTCAAGCTCAAGGGGCTCGCACATGCCGAGCAGGGAGCCAAGGCCTCTTACTACATCGCCGACCTTCCTCCAGGCCCCCCTCAGCTTCCTCCTAGCCATTATCATGTATGGATCCATTTGGGCGAGCAGGCCACCCCACTCACCGCCTATGGCATTGTAGAGGCGTGCTAGGTCCTTCTGCAGCCCCTCTATGGCCTCCCTTGAGAGCTCCTCTGGCACATCAATGGTGCTGATTAGGCCAGAAACCTTCTTATGGAACCTAATGGCTGCCCTACCAGCCCTGTGCTTACGCCTATCCTTATCAGCTAGGCACTTCTCCCCCTCATTCCTTATCCTCTCGCAGGCTTCCCTTACATCCTTAATGGCCTTCTCAGCATCCTTCCTAAGCCTAGCCCACTCCTTCAAGATGGGCTTCATGGCCCCAGCCAGCTTTGATTTAAACCAAGGCACGAGGTCGGTTAGGGCTACCCTAGCCAATATGGACCCTCAAGGGTAGCTAGGGGCAGAACTATTAAGGTTTTCAGCTCCCCAGGGTTAGGTAGCTGAGAACTCCTTGCGCCTAAATACGGCATAGGCAAGGGAGGCCACCAAGAGGCCAGCATATGCAATTAGGCCAGCTAGCAGGAGGCAGGCCTCAATAGTATAGCCAACTAGTGCTATTGGGACATAGGCAGATATGGCAGCGAAGACCACGCCCATAGCAGTTGCTATGCCGACCAGCCAGGGGGCCCAGGGCTGGGCCCTTAGGAAGCCATAAGATGTGGCTACGTGGAGCACTACGAGCATGGCCACGTGGAACATGTAGGGGCTCCAGAGGACGAGCGTGGCAGCCATTAGGCCAGCTGCTACGGCATGTGCTAGGGCAAGTACCCTCCTCGCCCCCTCGCCCATGCGACCACCTTCCCGCTTAAGGCCACATGGCTTAAAAGGCTCTGGGCTCAGTGGGCCATGGGATGTCGCTTAGGGAGCTATACACAAGCCCAGCCCTTAGCTTCCTAGCCTCTGAGAGGCCATTTGAGGAAGCTGAGTGGGCCTTCCTAGGCGTCCCACTTGATGTATCAAGCTCAAATAGGCCAGGCTCAAGGCTAGGCCCCCTTGCTATAAGGCAGGCCTCTAAGGCCCTAGAGCTCCACAGCCTGCTAACCAGCTCCAACCTGCCCTCTCTATCTGTCTGCGATGTGGGCGACCTCCACGTAAGCCAGGATGTAGCTGAAACGCTGAGGAGGTTGAGCTTAGTAGTTGAGGAGGTACTAAAGGCTGGAAAACACCTTGCTATTGCTGGAGGCGAGCACACAGTAACGCTAGGCATTGTCCAGGGCTTGAAGGAGGCCCTAGGAGGCGTGAAGGTAATCATGCTAGATGCCCACTTAGACCTAAGGGATGAGTTCCTAGGCCAGAGGATCTGCCATGCCACGGTAGCCAAGCGGGTCCTTGAGGCCATAGGGCCAGGGTCCTTGGCCATAGTAGGGGCTAGGGCCTGCTCTGAGGAGGAAGCAGAGCTAGCTGAGGACGTGGGGCTGCTGGTCATAACGTCCCTAGAGCTGAGGGAGAAGGGCATTACCTGGGCGGTTAGCAAGCTAGAGGGCTTCCTAGGACTAAGCGGGGCCTTTCACATTAGCTTAGACCTAGATGTCCTAGATCCAGCATTTGCACCAGCCGTTCAGACACCAGAGCCCTTTGGCATCACACCATGGGAGGCCCTTGAGCTTCTCCTAAGCCTCATTAGGGCACGCAGGGGCAGCCTGGCATCTATTGATGTAGTAGAGCTTACGCCACAATACGATACTGGCCAAACGGCCCTGCTAGCTGCGAGGCTTTTAGTAGAGGCCATGTGGGCAGCAAGCCACCAGGCTTAATAGCTAAGGGCATCTAGGCGGGCCTGGGGCTAGCGATGGAGGCAATTATAGCTGGAGGAACCGTCATCACAATGGGGCAAGGGGGCTCAATAAGGGAGGGGGCCGTTGTTATTGAGGGCGATAGGATAGTAGCTGTTGGCAAGGCAAGGGAGCTCAAGGCTAAGTTCCCAAGGTACGAGCGAATTGACGCCAGCGGCTGTGCCATCCTCCCTGGCCTCATAAATGCCCACCAGCACATATCCATGGGCCTGCTACGTGGCTATGCAGATGACTACCCACTTAAGGAGTGGCTTGAGGAGCACATCTGGCCCCTAGAGGCCAAGATGAAGGGCTATGATATGTACGTGGGCTCCCTCCTGACCTGTGCTGAGTCCCTGCTTGGGGGCGTAACAACCGTTAACACCATGTATCACTACGCCCACCCAGAGTGGAATGAGGCTAAGGCCATAGCTGATATAGGCATGAGGGGCGTTGTCGGCCACGTATGCTTCTCCTGGCGTAAGGAGCAGGATAGGAAGGCACTTGAAGACCTAGTTAGGCGTTGGCATGGTGCTGCAGGTGGCCGTATCAGGGTGAGCGTGGACCCACATGCCCCCTACACGGTGGACCCAGACTACATGGTGGAGCTCAGGCAGCTAGCGAACTTATACAACGAGCGCTATGGGGATAAGGGGCGCATAACGTTTCACATCCACGTTGCGGAGACAGGGGATGAGCCCGAGAAGATAAAGGAGGCCTTTGGCGTTAGTGCTGATAAGGGCGTCTTAGCCTACCTAGATGAGCTTGGCGTGCTAGGCCCCGATGTAGTTGCTGCCCACTGCGTCTTCCTCTCCGACCTGGATATAGAGGTAATGGCCAAGAGGGACGTTAAGGTAGTTCACAACCCAGTTTCAAACATGAAGCTAGCATCTGGCGTGAGCCCTGTGGTGGATCTGCTGGCTGCTGGCATAACAGTGGCCCTTGGGACGGATGGCCCATCCTCAAATAACACGGCAGATATGTTTGAGACCATGAAGTTCGCAGCACTCCTCCAGAAGGTCGTGCTTGGGGACCCAACTGCCCTGCCAGCACACGCTGTCCTCCAGATGGCTACTATAAATGGGGCTAGGGCACTGCTATGGGATGAGATAGGCGCTCTGAAGCCAGGTAAGAAGGCAGATATAATTGTTGTTGATATGAAGAAGCCCCATCTCAGGCCCCTATACAGCGTTGAGAGCCACCTAGTATATGCTGCTAGGTGCTCAGATGTTAAGATAGTTATGGTTGATGGGGAGCTAGTCGTAGAGGATGGGGAGCTGAAGACCATGCGCCTAGAGGACATAATTGAGATGGCTGAGAAGGCAAAGGAGGACTTGCTCTCAAGGCTGGAGAGTGAGGGCTCTTGAGCCAGGCCCCCACTAGCTTCCACGAGAGAAGGATAATCTACATGATAAGGCCAAAATACCTCCTTGAGGATGTGCTTAGGGCATTAAGGAAGCTTGGCCTTGAGCCCTCCCTCCGCTCTGAGGCTGGCTCCTGGCTCATAACTGCCGAAGGGCCTAATTGCTCTGTTGAGATAGTGCTTAGGAGCGAGGAAAAGGTCGTTCGGGGCCTTGAGGTCCTCGGCAGGATACACATAACGGAGCTCACGGTTTCAGCAGAGGGGCCAGGGGACTTCATAGAAGCCCTAAGGTATAGGCTTGAGGTAGAGCTCCTCAGGTGCCTTGGCTGAGAAGGTGGAGGTTGGGGCCAAGATGGCTAGGTCCTACGAGGTTGAGCCTATTCCACCTTATAGCCTTAGGGCAACCTTCACGGGCACGGAGCCAGCCTTCCCAAGCGTATTTGATGGCAGGTGCCTCTGGCGTGTGGTGAGGGCCAGCAGCGGCACGCTGATCCCCCTTCGGGTGGAGCAGGTAGGGCCACCAGACGACCCCCTCCTGCTGGTAGAGGTGCTGCCCTCAAGCCCACCTGCTAGCGAGGCAGATGTTGAGGAGGCCCTAAGGGCACTCTGTCGCTTCCTCTGCACGGGAGATGACCTGAGCAGTGCCTACGCCAAGATGGCTGCCGACCAAGCCCTAAGGCCTATACTGCCCTACGTGAGGGGCATGATGCCCTGGACGGCCTTCACGCCAGTAGAGGGCCTTATCAACGCCATAGTATTCCAGCAGATATCGCTTAGGGTGGCCTTCTCCATAATGGAGCGTTTTGTCAAGGGCCTTGGTGAAGCCATTAGGGTAAGAGGGCGAATCCTATACGCCTTCCCAAGCCTAGATGCCATTATGAGGGCTGGCCAAGATGGCCTTAGGATGCTTGGCCTGAGCAGAAACAAGGCTAGCTATATACTTGGCATTGCAGAGGCCCTTGAGGAAGGCCAGCTGGACCTGGAGGCCCTATCAAGGCTGCCAGCAGGGAGGGCCATAGGGGAGCTCACGGCCCTGAGGGGCGTGGGGCGTTGGACGGCAGAGCTCTTCCTAGCTACTGGCCTAAAGCGTTGGGAGGTAGTGCCAGCTGATGACCTAGGCGTGAGGAGGGCCTTCTCCTCCATCTACGGCCTTGAGGAGCCAAGCGGGGAGGCCATAAGGGCACTATGCTCAAGGTGGGGCAGGGATGCATGGCCAATAGCCTACTCCATGCTCGTTTGGGCTGAGAGGAGGGAGAGGCTACTCAAGCTGGTGGGCCGAGGGGCCCGTATATTACGAGTTGGCGGGCCCGCCGGGACTTGAACCCGGGACCTCCGGTTCCGCAGACCGGCGCTCCATCCAAGCTGAGCTACGGGCCCATTCGCACTTGCCTTCCTCCTTGCCCCTTAATAACCTTACCTAGTGGCCCTGGCCCCTAAGGTCCCTAGGGGGGCATTACATAAGCCTTTGAGGAAGCTAGCGTTAGCTTAAGCCAGCTGCCTTAAGCAAGGCCATAAGTGATGTGTGGTCATGGTCAAGCCTAATGCTTATTGGGCTTATTGAGATGTACCCCCTTAGGATAGCCCATACATCTGTTCCAGCAGGGCCAGATGGCTTCCTGCCTGGCCAGGGCCTTATTGAGAATGCCCCTTCCCCCCTTGAGGCTGCCCAGAATGGCTCCCTCATGGGCTCCGTTATGGCTATCCTGCTCTTATCTGCTCCAACTGGCACGTTTACCGATATTATATCCACGCCCTGGGGCATGCCGTGCCTTAGGATGGCCTTAGCTAGCTGGGCTGCGAGCTCTGCTGCAAGCCTTAGGTCGGCCTCCATCTGCCTCTTACTTGGCTTAGGGAGGCCCTCGCCTATGGCATATGATACGGCTATGGCTGGGATCCCGTGGAGAGATGCCTGTATGGCAGCCCCTAGCGTCCCAGAGTGGAATAGGTCCTCTATGCCTATGTTAGGACCCATGTTTATTCCTGAGGCAAGCAGCGCTGGTAGCTCAGGCTTCAGGAGCTCAAGGGATATCAAGAAGGCATCTGCTGGTGTGCCAGAAACAACGTAGAAATCCTCATCAAGCTTCCTAGCCGATATGGGCTTGAATATCGTTATTGACTTCCCCCTACCGCCTATTGCTTCTTCAGGGGCGAAGGCTAGGACACGCCCTACCTCCCTCAGGGCCTCAATTAGCGCCCTTAGGCCAGGCGACCTAGGCCCATCGTCATTTACCACGATTATCTTCTGCACAACGCCTGCCTCCTGCCCATGGGCTTGGAGGGGCATTTATGTGCCTAACGTGAAGTAGTGGCAATAGCCTACCTAGTGCCGAAGGAAGCCAGCAGCCTCATGGCCCCCTCCCTCAGGCCCTTGATGCCCAAGCCAGGCTCATCTGGTAGGAGCCTTAGGTCGCCCTCCACCACGCTGCCCCCCTCAGCTACGTCCTCAGCCAGCAGCAGGTCGGAATCAAGGTCTGCGTATGTTATGGCCCTTAGTGCCCCTGCTAGGTGGGCACCAGCCGTTATGGATACCCTCCCCTCGCCACCACAGCCGACCATGAGGCCCACGCCAGCTGCCTCAGCAATAGCTGCTATCTTCATGGCCTCCCAAATCCCACCACACTTCATTAGCTTTATGTTGATTAGGTCAACGGCCTCAAGCTCAACTGCCCTAAGGGCATCAGCTGGCCCCTTAACTGCTTCATCAGCCATGATGGGCACGGGGCTCTCATGCCTCACCCTAGCTAGCCCCTCTAGCCCTCCAGCTGGGGTTGGCTGCTCTATGAAGGCCACATCTAGCTTACCTAACGCCTTAGCTGCCCTAATGGCCTCCTGGACCGACCAGGCCTGGTTAGCATCTACCCGTATTTCAACATCTGGGCCAACAGCATCCCTAACTGCCCTAACACGCTCTACGTCCTCCTCTAGGCTAGTTCCAACCTTCAGCTTTAGGGCTCTAAAGCCAGCCTCAACCGCCCTTAGGGCATCCTGGGCCATCTCAGCTGGCCCCTTTAGGCCTATCGTTATATCCGTCTGGATGGCATCCCTGTACCCACCTAGGAGCCTGTAGAGGGGCCTCTTGGCTACCTGGCCTAGTATGTCAAATAGGGCTATATCTACTGCTGCCCTTGCTGCTGGGCAGTTAGGTGCGATTTTGCAGGCTAGCTCCCTGATTAGCTCAGCCCTGAGGGGGCAGGCCCCCACTAGCTCCCTTCCTATGGCCTTCAGGGCCTCTAGGGCCATCTCAAAGCTCTCGCCAGTTACCCTAGGCAGTGGGGCACAGCTGCCTAGGCCAATTGGCCCGAAGTCCGTTTCAAGCTCTACGATTAAGTTCCTAGCTATGTGGCTGGTCCCAAGGGCCGTCCTAAATGGCTCCCTGTACCTAAGCCTGGCCTCCCAGATCCTCACGGCCCTTATGCCCAACTCGCTCTCCCTAGGAAGCACGGTTGCTAGGCTGAAATGGCTTTTTGCCTCACGGCCAACGGCCTAGCCTACCTCAGCCCCCTCAGGCCCGACCTTTATCTTGCTGACTACAGCCCTGAACTTCTTACCGCAGTTCGGGCACTGGAACATGCCCATGACCGTTATCGTGATGCGCATCTTCCTATCTGGGATTGGTGCCACGAGCTCCCAGGTCTTGTAGGGCTCCCCCACTTCTGTCCCGCACTCAGGGCACCTCCTTGGGCCAGCCTTCCGCCTAGCCCTCCTGCTCAGCTTCCCCACCTCAGGGCAAGCTAGAGCTCCTTAGGCACCTTAAGCCTTAGAGGCCTCCCCGTGTTAATGTGGCCAGTAGGGCGCACGTCCTATACCGCACATCCCCAGATGGCCAGGACGATGAGAGCAGGGGGCTCATCACACCAGATGCCTTCAGGAGGGCTACTGCCTGGCTCTCATAGCCAGCTAGGCCATGGGACCTACAGGCAGATGCTACATCAGAGCCAGATACAAGCCTCTTGCCCACGAGCTCCAGGGCCACGCTAGCTAACTTAGCAGCTACATCCGCACCTAGGCCGAGCTCCTTGAACAAGTCGGTAAGGCCATCTCTCACGCTCCTCCCAGCTTGTATGGCCCTTAGGGCAGCCTCAGCAGCGGGGTTGAGCCTTAGCGCTGAGCGGGCAGCTAGGGGGCTTGCATCCCACTCAAGACAGCGGGCGCCCTTGCTGGCTGGGACCAGGAGGCCAAGCTCATGGGCTAGTAGGATGGTGTCATCGTCAACGAGGGCCTCTGCCTCCCCATAGCTCATGGCGTGGCGTGAGAGCAGCTCCTGGGCAAGCCTAGCCAGCTTTACGGCATCCTCATCCGTTATGCCGACCTCACGGGCTACTAGCGCCCAGGCACGTGCTAGGCCCCCGCCCATCCTCAGCTCCCCTAGCTAGCAGGCTTAATGGGCCCCTCAGGACAAGGGCAACCTCGGTCATCTATCGCCCGAAACCTCCTTCCTCACTGGAGCCCAGCTCTGTGGGCCCTAGGGGCCAAGTTAAGCCTTGCCTAGCGCCCTTAGCACCCTCTCCCTAAGCCTGCAGAAGGCACATACCTCGCCAGAGGAAGGCAGGCCACACTTAGAGCATGGCCTAATGGGCTCAATCTTATTGCCAAGGCTAGCTAGGAGGGCAGGCCTTATGTGCTTTATGTATCCCCTGACCATAGTGTGCTTCGCACCTGGGCTCCTAGCCTCAACTTCATCTAGGAAGGCTCTGAAGTAATCAGTTGGTGCTGTTCTAGCATAGGGGCAGCCATCTTGCATGTAATTGAGCCCTAGGAAATCAGCATATGCCCTTATGTGCTCCTCAAGGCTCTCATAGAATGGCTTAATCAACCTCGGCAGGCCAGGTAGCTTAGGGGGAACAACTGGCGTTTGCCTAACGAGCTCCCTTATAGACGTGAATATGTAGGAGGATAGGAGGAACCTAGCTACATCATCTAGGGTGTGGCCAGTTGCGAGGGCATCAAACCCAAGCTCACGGGCCACATCGGTTAGGGCATAGCGTTTGATAAGGCCACAGAGGGAGCATGGGGGCCTCCTTACGACCCTAACTGCCTCATCTAGCGTGAAGCCATATCGGTCCCCTATGGAAACCACTATGTGCTCTACCCCAAGGGCCTTGGCAGCCCTGCTAGCAGTTTCAACGCTTAACTTAGAGTAGGAGTTCCCCTCTATGCCTAGGTCAAGCGTTACAGCTGATACCTCAAACCCCATAGGCCCAGATAGGCTCTTGAGGGCGTGGAGGAGGGCAAGGCTATCCTTACCGCCCGATACGGCCACTAGCACCCGCTCCCCTGGCCCCAGCATCCTATAACGCCTAATGGTCCTCTCAACACGCCTCTCAAACCAACTTATGAAGTGCTCCCTACACAGCGGTAGGTTAGCCTGCCTCACCACTACCTCAGCAGGCCGATGGCAGAAGCGGCACCTACGGGCCCTCCCCAATACCCCTATCCACGCCCCTCTCCTAGCTGGCCAGGGGAGCTCTAGGCCCATAAGCCTTATACAGGCCCCTAGCTCAGGCCAGGAAGGGGCCGGTGGTCCAGCCCGGTAGGACGCCTCCCTTACGGGCTAGGAGCTAGGAAAGGAGGAGGTCCCCGGTTCAAATCCGGGCCGGCCCACCAGCTCCTAGCTCTCCCTGCATTACCCCTTGGCCCCCGTGGCGGACAAGGCTTTTTAGGAAGGCTAGGTGAGGGTGCACGCTAGGGGGCTGGGCATGTCCGTGTGCCACTGGGACCTCCACAAGCGAAAGAGGACTGGTGGTAAGAAGAGGCCCTGGCGCAAGAAGAGGAAGTATGAGCTTGGCTCATTCCCAACTGAGACGAGCCTTGGGCCAGAGGAGGAGAGGAAGGTAGAGCGGAGGAGGGGTGGCAACTTAAAGGTAAGGCTGGTCGTAGCTAGGAGGGCTAATGTCTCCGATCCAGAGACGGGGGAGACAAGGACAGTTGATATAATTAGGGTGATTAAGAACCCTGCTAATGTTGATTATGATAGGAGGGGAATTATAACAAAGGGGGCCATCATAGAAACGCCAATTGGGAAGGCCATAGTTACATCTAGGCCTGGCCAGAACGGCGTTGTTAATGCAGTACTACTTAAGGAGTGATGTAATTGCGTAGGAGGAAGGGGATGTGCGTTCTTTGGCCAATATACTTTGATGCCAACGTAAGCAGGAAATACAGAAGAGTTCCAAAGGATATGGCTGTGCCAAGCCCAAGCCTTGAGGAGATCTGCCTCGCCTTGAGGCGCTTGGGATTGAAATATGAACCTGTGGAAAGTGCTGCCCATCCCTCACGGCACTGGGAGAAGACAGGCTACGTATTTGTGGAGAAGAAGTGGCCAAAAGAGCAGCTAATAAGGCATGTGGCCTCCTTGCTTAAGGTAATACGCTCGTCAAGGCGGGGAAAGGCTTAAGTAGGAGGGCATGATGCCCTTATCCAGTTGCCCAAGGGTAGGGGGAGGTTGAGGAGGATAGGTAGGGTCCTTCACGTTACTAGGGCTGGGGACCTAGTGCTCAGGTCTAACTCAGGATTTGTGCCTAAGATAGGCGATAGGGCCTACGGGCCTGACCTAAGGCTCGTGGGCTTCATCGCCGATGTCTTTGGCCCCGTATCCTCCCCCTACGTGATGGTGAGGCCCTTAGTCGATGAGCCAGATGAGCTCGTTGGCCAGGTCCTCTACGTGGGCAGGGGTAAGGGTAGGAGGTGGAGGGGTTGAGCTTCCCCGAGCCCAATAGGTGCCCCTACTGTGGGAGCCCACACCTCCTCAGGGATACAGAGCGAGCTGAGATAGTATGCAGGGATTGTGGGAGAGTAATTGAAATGAACCTAATGGATCTAGGGCCAGAGTGGAGGGCCTTTGAAGCCGATGAGCGAACGGATAGGGTGCGAGTGGGCGCACCTATAACACGCACGATACACGATAAGGGCCTAACGACCAGCATAAGCTGGCTTGATAAGGACCTAGCTAGCGCAAGCATATCGCCAGATAGGAGGGCTCAGATCCAGAGGATGAGGAAGTGGCAGAGGCGCATAAGGATCTACGATGCTAAGGAGCGGAACCTAGCCCATGCCCTCTCCGAGATGAAGCGTGTTGCAGATAAGCTAGGCATACCTAAGAGCGTGATTGAAACGGCAGCATGCATATACCGTAGGGCCGTCATGGATGGCCTGGTGAGGGGCCGTTCCATACAGAGCATGGCTGCTGCCACGCTTTACATAGCCTGCCGAATTTGTGGCCACGTTAGGACGCTAGATGAGATAGCAGATGCAGCAAGCCTGGAGAAGAAGGAAGTTGGCCGTAGCTTTAGGTTCTTAGTGAGCGAGATGAAGCTCCACGTCCCACCTCTAACGCCCAGGGACTACGTGGCTAGGTTGCTGAGCAGGCTACGCATGAGGGGGGAGGCAGAGGACATAGCCTACAAGACGCTTGCTATAGCCAGTGAGCTTAGGCTAACGAGCGGTAGGGGGCCCATGGGCGTGGCTGCTGCAGCTGTCTACGTGGCCTCCGTCCTGACGGGCGAGAGGAAGACGCAGCGTGAGATAGCTGAGCTAGCTAGGGTAACGGAAGTTACCATAAGGAACCGCTACAAGAGCCTCGTCAAGAACATAGTGTTTGAGGTAATGCTCTAGGCCTCAACGACGTAGCGGTAGAAGATGGCCTCTCCTGCCGTTTCACTCCTCCTTTTTATTTCCACGATATCGCCAGGCTGGGCCCCTATGGCTATTATGGCTGGATCTGAGGCCCTAATCCAGGGCAGCTGGTATGGCTTGACCCTGTAGCGCTTTAGGACCTCCTTGGCCTCTTCTGGCGATAGTATCCTGTGCTCTGGGACGAGCTCATGCTTGAATATGTTGAAGGTCGGGAACTCACGTGGTATAAGCTCAATCCTAGGCTCCTTTAGCCTCCTAGCCCTGAGCCTGACTTCCCTTACGTAGCGCCCCCTAGCTATCATTATGCCCCTTGAGGCCCCCTCTGAGGTCAGGAGCTCCCTAAATGCTGCTAGGTGCTTGAGGGTTACGTTCGTGCTAGCAGATATGCAGAGGAAGAGGATTAGGTTCCCCTCTTTATCCCTAGCCCTTATCAGCTTCCTGCCCTTTAGCTCCTTTGGCCCCTCAAGGACCTCAGAGCCGACCTCCTCGTATCCCCTTATCTCAATTATCACACGGGCCTTCTTCTCCTCAGGCGTCATGGCACGACCACAGGTGGCCTGCTAGCCCCTATCTTAAGGGTTGCGGTCCAAGGGATTTATGTAGGCCAGCGCTAGGGCACGTGGGGGCTAGCTTGAGGCTATTTGGCACATCAGGCATAAGGGGCCTCGTTGGGCAGGAGGTAAGCCCAGAGCTTGCTGTTAAGCTAGGGATGGCCCTAGCTAGCCTAAAGGGCTCAGGTACCTACGTGGTAGCAAGGGATGCACGAACGACGAGCCCCATGCTGGCCATGTCCCTATCATCTGGCATCATGGCCTGTGGTGGGGACGTTGTTGACCTTGGCCTCCTGCCCACGGGCGCCCTAGCGTTCCTATCACGTGAGCTCAAGGCACAAGCAGGATGCATGATAACTGCTTCCCACAACCCTCCCGAATATAACGGCTTTAAGTTCTTCAGGCAGGATAGTGCTCCCTTCTGGCCAGAGGAGCAAGAAGCCATTGAGAAAGCTATAAGCAAGGGCTCCTTCAAGCTAGCTACATGGGATAAAATTGGCGATTGCTGGTGCTCAGATGAAGCTGAGCGCTACCTAAAGGCCCTCTCCGACCTAGTAGAGCTAAATCGCTCTTGGAAGGTGGTCCTAGATCCAGGCTGTGGCTCCGCTAGCACCCTAGCGCCAAGGGCCTTTAGGTCCATTGGGTGTGAGGTCCTAGCCATAAATGCCAGCCCAGATGGCCACTTCCCAGCTAGGTCCCCTGATCCAAGGCCAGATACAGTAGCCGACCTATGCTCTGTGGTGAGGGCCTCTGGAGCCGATATGGGATTCGCCTACGATGGTGATGCGGATAGGATGGTCGTAGTTGATGAGAAGGGGCGTTTCGTGCCATTTGATGTAGCCCTAGCTGCCTTCTCAGCCTACCTGATCCGCTCCAGGGGAGGTGGTCTAGTGGTAACGACGGTTGAGGCCTCCTACTGCGTTGAGGAGGCCATTAGGGAGGCTGGAGGGGATGTCGTGAAGACCAAGGTCGGGGATGTAGCTGTATCCATGGAGGTCGCTAGGAGGGGCGCCACCTTCGGTGGTGAGCCATGTGGTGCCTGGATCTTCCCAGGCGTCCACCTATGTGCTGATGGCGTGCTCGCCTCCCTAATGGTGCTTAAGGCCCTAGATGAGGAGGGCCTAAGGCCCTCTGAGTTCTTCGGGCGTGTTAAGGCCCTTGAGGTCGTGAGGGATAAGGTAAGCTGCCCCAATGGCCTAAAGGAAGCGGTCATGGAGGCCCTCTCATCAGAGCTACCTAGCTTGTTCACGGGCGTTAGGGACGTGATAGATATTGATGGCATTAGGGTGGAGCTCCAGGATGGCTGGGTCCTGGTCAGGCCATCTGGTACTGAGCCAGTAATCAGGATAACGGCTGAGGCAAGGGAGGCCGTGAGGGCTAGGGAGATAGCCTCAGTAGCCATAGGGGCCGTTAGGGAGGCCATTAGGAGAGCTGGAGGCCGTGAGGGCTAGGGTTCCTGAGGCAAACGTGGTCATCAAGGATTGGCGTAGGGCTGAGCTCAAGGTAGCCCTCTGCTACCCAAGCTACTACCGTGTTGGCATGGCTGGCCTACCAGTAAGGCTCCTCTATGCGCTATTTAACTCCCGTGAGGATGTGGTGTGCGAGCGCTTCTTCCTCCCTGGCGAGGGGCTTGAGGATCCAGTGCCACTGAGCCTTGAGAGCAGGAGGCCCCTCTCAGATTTTGATGTAATTGCCTTCACGCTCCAGTACGAGTGGGATTACGTAAATGCCATTTGGATGCTGCTCTCCTCAGGCATAAGGCCAGATAGGGTCGCTAGGGCACGTGATAGAGGCCCACTTGTGGTAGCAGGTGGCCCCTGCGCCGTTGAGAACCCCCTCCCGCTCTCCAAGTTCATAGATGTATTTGCCATAGGTGAGGCAGAGGCCCTCCTAGATCCACTTGTTGATGGCCTTAAGGATGTGCTTTCCTCTGGCCAGAGGGAAGCCGTAGCTGACCTAGCCGATATAGATGGCCTCTACGTGCCCTGGGCGCCTGAGAGGGTCAGGAGGGTATGGGTTAGGGACCTAGATAGTGCCCTTGCGCCAGTAGCCCAGGTGGTCCCCCTCGTAGGGCCAGGCAGCCCCCTCTGCCCTCCCTTCGGTAGGACCTTCAACTTAGAGCTAACTAGGGGGTGTGGGAGGGGCTGCCGTTTCTGCCTCATAGATCACATAACGAGGCCGAGGAGGGATAGGAGCGTAGATAGGGCAGTTGAGGTGCTTGATGAAGGCTTAAGGCTTACCCCAGCCGATAAGGCCCTACTGATAGGGGCTGGTGTATCCGATCACGATGGCCTCCTAGCTATCTGCGAGCACCTAGCTAGCTCCAAGATGGCCTTCTCCATTCCATCCATAAGGCCAGATAGGGTTTCCGAGGACCTCGCCTCACTGCTAGCCAGGGGAGGGCAGAGGAGGCTTACGATAGCCCCAGATGGTCCAACGCCAAGGCTTAGGTCGGTTATAAATAAGCCAGTAGATGATGAGCAGGTCCTAGATGCCTGTAGGATGGCCCTCTCAGCTGGCCTCGTGGCCGTGAAGCTGTACTTCATAATTGGCCTACTAGGTGAAACTAAGGACGACATAAGGGCCATAGCTAGGCTAGCTAAGCAGGTAGCTGACCTCGGCTTTGGGCCTAGGTGCGTCCACCTGAGCATAAACCCCCTCGTCCCAAAGCCCTGGACGCCATTCCAGTGGCTAGGAATGGCAAGCCCATCCTACGTGCGCTCCTGTTTGAGGCTCATCAGATCGGAGCTACGTGGGGACCCCCGTATCACACTTGATGGCCTAGATCCACGTAGGGCTAGGCTTCAGGCCATCCTCTCCCTCGGTGGCCCTGAGCTTGGGCCAGCCATAGAGCT
>Ga0116200_10000246_pt1 | contig 16253 bp, 16 predicted proteins | sample Mar14436cmmetaG_FD_94478 | JGI IMG/M metagenome (GOLD analysis project Ga0116200, IMG submission 94478) | Marine hydrothermal vent microbial communities from Guaymas Basin, Gulf of California to study Microbial Dark Matter (Phase II) - Marker... ... | reverse complement strand
TCTTATCCTGAGAATCCATCATTGAATAGTATATAGATGGAGTTAAGACTAGAATCTTATAGTTGTTCAATAGAGCATAATGAATAACTGATAGTATATTTCTGTCCAGTAAAGGCGTTATTAATATTATTTGAGTCTCAGGTTTCAGTATCATTGGTAGAAGGTTCTTCAATAAGTAGTCTAGAGATATGATCCCTCCTAGGGATACATCAGCTAGAAAATGCAAAATTCTTAGAAATTGCTTCTTCCCAAAGTACGGTTTTATCCACCCTCTGTGTCTGCCGTGAACAATTAACCCAACTCTGTTCCCATGCTTTAGGAAAAGCCAAGATAATGATGCTGCGGCGTTAACCTCCGCTTCCAACATTTTACTGGCGTATGCACTAAGCATTTCACCACCACTTGTATCTACGATTATTAATACGTCTGTAACTCGCTCGCTTTCGAATTCGTTTGTAACTAAACGTTGTAGTCTAGCGTATGCTTTCCAGTTTATTCTCCTTATTTCATCCCCTGGTATATACTCTCTTATTCCGTAGAATTCTGTTCCTTGACCACTTCTCTTGGAGGTAATGGTCCCAGGCCAGACGCCTGTTCGCTTAGGTCTTATATCAAAGTCTTTCAAATCCTCGAAAGTGGGAAATACAGAGATTGTTACTGGTTTGCCTACGGAATACTTATTGAATCTTATTTTGAGATAATCGAATAGTACAACTTCAAGTGGTCCTAGATCAAAATGCCCTCTAGTAGGAAATCGAAGAGTATAACCAAGCTTGAACTCCTCTCCTGGATTAAGTATCACGAAAGTCCTAAGCGTTCCATTCTTTACTTGCACGAATGGAGGTATATTATCGGAAATTTCTAGGAAGTATGTTTTTTCTGAATTGTTTTTCAAAAGTACTTCTACCTTTATCTCTTCTCCGACGATTAGGCGTGTTGTGTCTATTTTTCTTTTAACTTCGAGATTATCCAGTTCAATGGAAGGTGAGATTATGAAAGAGAAAGATATTAGGAGTATGAGTGGAAGAGATAAGACCAAAAGCGGGTAGTATCCTGTCAGTATAGCCAATAAGAATATCCCAATGCACAGTAACATGAATAGAGCTGCCCTTACTGAGTACATTTAGGGACCCTTCGGCACTGGTACCTTGTTTATTATCTCCTTTATCACGTCCTCGGGTCTTATACCCTTTACCCAGTACTCTGACCTAAGCAGTATCCTGTGTGATAGTGCCTCAACAGCAATGAACTTTACGTCATCAGGAATAACATAGTCTCGCCCGTGCAAAGCTGCATGGCTACGGGAAAGCTTTAGCAAAGCTAGAGAACCCCTTGGACTTGAACCAACCTCCACATTTGGGTGATTTCTAGTAGCTTCAACAACCGTAACAATGTAGTCGAGTATATCATCAACAACATGAACATCCTCGATGCTTTTTTGCATCTCTATTACATCTCTTTTTGTCACCACGGTATTTACTTCAAAATAGTCGCTTCTTCTCTTTATCCTCCTTTTTAGAATTTCTATTTCCTCACTCTTACTAGGATAACCCACACTTGTTTTTATCAAAAACCTGTCAATTTGAGCCTCCGGTAATGGATAAACACCCTCAAACTCTATTGGATTCTGAGTAGCAAAAACGACAAACGGATCCTCAAGTTTATGTGTATTACCTTCTATGGTAACTTGTCTCTCCTGCATTGCCTCGAGCAAAGCACTCTGAGTCTTAGGGGGCGCCCTGTTAACTTCATCAGCCAATAATATGTTAGTGAATATGGGCCCCTTTCTCAACTCAAACTCCTGCGTTTTCTGGTTATAAACATATGTACCCGTTATATCGGCTGGAAGGAGATCCGGGGTAAATTGAATCCTCCTGAAGTCGCATCCTATAGCTGTGGCAAGAGTCTTGGCCATAAGAGTCTTTGCAAGACCAGGATAGTCCTCCAAAAGCACATGTCCGTTGGAGAGTATCGTCATAAACAGCTTTTCGATGACATCCCTTTTCCCAACAATCACCTTTTCTACTTCTTCAAGAATCCGTGCATAATATTCAGCAACTTTATGAACTTTCATTTACAGCACCTCTCAATGCTCTCGATGATCTCCTCAAACTCCTCAAGACTTTTAACAGAAAACTTTTTATCAGTCAGTAAATTTATAAGTTTCTCGTCGTCCAGAACCTTTCTAAGAATCGCTTCATCATCAAAATTTATCGTGCCACAGTTGTTTCTAATTCTCTCCTTTAAGATGTTTCTGAGTATAAAGCTCAGATAACTACTCTCCTTTCCTTCGCTAATCTTATCAATCTCACTTTTAATGGTTTCTATCTCAGCCCTATACACTGGATATCTTAAACTTAACTGAGCCCTTACTCTTCCTATGTTAGTATAAATCTCTCCCATAACAACAAGAGAATATAAACCTAACGTAATCAGAAAGATCGTTCTAGAGAGAGTCTCACTCCGGTCTGAAAGGCATATCGATATAAAAACTCCAATTGTGAATAGGAGCGTATACTTTATAAAGCTCTTAGTTGCCCTCTCCATCTTCTTTCACTAGCGAATCCCTTATAGCGCTAAGTAGCTTAAGTGCTTTATTCTTACACATACTATCCATCGGATGATCACTATACTTTGACTCTTCGAAGAGCAAAGTCAGTTCGTGAAGAGGTTCATGGGGGATTAAGGGCAAAAGAAGATGCACCTTCTCTTCAAATTCTCTCGCAGTAATGCTCTCAGGAACATCAATATTATGATCTCTTAACATTTTACACATTCTCAGGTATGTCAGAATTATTGCTTTTCTATAATCCTGACAGTTCAAAATATTATTGATAGAAATTTCTAGTAGGTTTATTGCCTCTCGTTTCCTTTTTTCCATTATCTCAACACCCTTCTTATCTATAAACCCAACCTTATGCTCATCCTTAATGTCGGATGACACATACCCGGTACATCTTATGAGAAATGCTAAAGTTATGGTAAAGAATAAGAGTACAGCTAAAAAGGCTATTGGGAAAACATTTAGACCGGATCCTGAAGATAAGACTCTCGTAGGAGTCCTATTAAGCTTAATATCTTGGGACTCTTTAACGGATACCATGGGAGCTAGGCTCGTTGAGCCTCCAGAGCTATTTCTATTAGTGGCAAGAGATACCTTTCCCGAGTAAGACGAATATACGAGGTTAAAAATACAGTACATGACAGCAGCCAAGAGTATGAAGCCGCACAATACCGCCATTAAGGATCTTTTATTAACCAGCCTTTCTTTAAATGCAATATAAAGCATATATCCGAGAAAAAGTAGAACTATAGTCAGTAGCAGTAGAGTATAATATGTCCATAGATTCAACATGAACAAGAGTGGCATGTTGACTACTATATTAAAAATTTTTTCTTGGTAGGGTATATTAATCAACCAACCCACACTCAGCGAAATAATAATACTCATAGCTAGGTAAAAGACCTTGTACATGTAACGTCTCATAATGCTCCCATTAGTCCACTAGCCACCATTCGATAGTCGTTATTAACTATCCACCATATATATTAAATTATTCCTACCCAAAACAAAAACTGAGATGCATTTTTAGATTGTTAAAGCAAGACTGATAATAAACAGATCAAAGAAATCTAATATTATTCTTTCATTTACAGTAATGATGTAATGATTTTTACACAGTCATTAAACTTTTATATTAAGCCGAGATTCAGTAAGCTAATTCTCCTGTTAACCTTATAAACTAGGTTTGATAAATTAGTAAAGTGTTTCATTATGAAACTCCTACCCGTTGTCGCGCTAATGATTGTACTCCTTCTCTCTTCACAGATACTCACTATTACATGTACACCATCCTCACCCCATGTAGCTATATTGTTTATAACATCCTTCGGAACGTCCTTAAGTAAAGCGGAGGTAAGAGTTGAATATCCTAATGGAAGAACTATTAAATGTACTCTTGATGATAGTGGCAGGATAGTACTTTATAACGTACCCTTAGGTACATTAAAGATAACTATCCTAAAGTGGAGAAACATTAATGTTGGATACAAGAAAGTTCTGTTTGTAGCTTCTAGGTTTCCCGTTAAAAAGGAAGTAATTGTTGACATATTTGGGAAAATAAACATTAGAGTTGTCGGACTTATTGGAAATCCTATCTCCTGTGCAATCGTGAAGCTTGATGACGGGTCTTTTCTAGGAACGACGGACTCAGAGGGGGCACTTTCACTAGAGTTGCCAGAGGGAAGATACACAATTAATATACTTAAAGAGAATAAAAAGATTACGACAGAGATATACATCAAGAAAAATAGAGTAGAAAATTTAACTCTTAGGATAGATGCTATACCAGTATCTAGCTGGTTCCTTGTCGGAACTGGAGAACTTATTGCAATAATAATGTTCGTTACCTCACTAGGCATAATATTCTTCCTAACCATAAGCATGTTATACTACAGAAAGAAGAATATTATACGCAAGTAACTGTTGTACCAGTTTAGATACTAAGCTTTCAAATGTTCTTAGACTGTCAGTAATACTGGTTTTTATTGACAGGTTTTGCCGCATTATAGCTCGGCAACTCTTTAGTATACTCGCGTGTTCATTCTACCGGGAGAATGGTTGAGACGATAAGGTTGATATCAAGCTTTTAATATTCTGCATGCACCTTAATATATGGTATGAATTTTAAAAATGATAGATATAAGACACTCGTGTTACCGCCGAGAATAAAGATTTTAGAAGCATTGGGTGCAATAGCTGATGAAAGGATAAGAGTATTAGATGAGAAAAATGCCGAAGTTGTTTCTTCTGATGGATCTCGAAAGTACCATGTTTACGTAGATATAAATAATGGAATAGTCAGTAGTAATGATAATGGAACAAGGTATAGAGGATATATCGGGTATCCTATAATAGCTTTTCTCATGCTGAAGAAAATGTTACCTTTCGATAAAGACATCGCTGAAGCTTTAAAGGGTATACAGTGGAAGAAACTGAATGAGAAGTATAAAAGATACTTTATTGTCGAGAAGATAGTTAAAAGCAAGGCTATGAAACAGGGTATTAGTCCTAGATATATAGACGATTTTATAGCGCAAGTAATCAGCGAGTTAAAGAAGTTCGAGTTCAAAATGAAAGAGGAAAAGACGGACATAACATCCTATTTCTGAAACTTCTGTTGGAAATGCTTATTATACTGTTCGACAACTATTTTTATTATGAGAATAACTGAAAGTCTTCTTAAAAGGATAGAAGAAAAGTATACAGGTTACCTAAAGGGAGAGATTCTTGATGAATTCTTTTCAGATTTTGAAATCAAGTTTGCGGCAGGGCATTGGGCTGCCGGAGATTTTCTAGACAGGTTCGCGACGACAGGTTACTGGCCAGAGCTTAATAGTAGTTTGGAGGAGCAGATAAAGAGAGTTGCAGACGCAAAGGTCAAAGGAATAGAATTTCATGATGTGCTATTCTTAAAAGATAACCTTGACATAGATGAAGATAAAATAATCGAGACTAAAGGTTTGCTGGAGAAGTATGGCATCTCGCCAACAACAATGAACATAAATATGTTTACAGATCCTAAGTGGAAGTATGGAAGCGTTACAAACCCTCAGAAGGAACTAAGAGAGGAAGCATATAACAGATTATTGCTGGCTGCTGACATAGCTAGAAAAGTCGATTGTGAAGCATTCAGCTTCTGGCCAGGACAGGATGGATGGGATTACAACTTTGAATCAAACTATGGGAAAAAGTTTGAATGGTTCTATGAAGCTGTTCTAGAAGCAGCCAAACGAGCAAAGCAGCTCGGATTAAAGTTTGGAATAGAAGCCAAGTTAAAGGAACCAAAGGAGGGTAACATGATCGTACCTACAACCCAGATGGCTGGCTGGATAGCTTACAGGGTGAATAGTGAGCTGAATGGAAAGTATATGGGAGTCACGATAGATTACGGACATGAACAGATGTATGGTGTTGAACCGGCATTTACTGTATACGTACTTCACAAGATGGACGTACCTATCGCAAACTTCCACGTCAATACGGCGAAACTTCGAAGCAATGATGAGGATAGGATATTTGGAACTGGGGACGTGTGGAGATTTATCGATTACTTGTACGCCGCCGTAGACATAGGCTACGACGGCTGGTTTGCTGAAGATCAGTTTACGTATAGGATGGATCCGGTTAAAGCAATGTATCTAGGAAAAGAACTGTTTGGAAACCTAATGAAAAAGGCATTACTCATATATTCTAGGAGAAAAGAGTTAGAGGAAGCTAGAGAAAATAATGACCAGGCAGCTGTGATAGATATAGTAAAGGAAATTATATTTAATAAATGAAAACAGTCAATTATTTTTTCTCATTTTTAAGCCATCTTTTATATGCTTCAATATTAGCTTCTTTTATCTTGGACGGATCGACCTTCCATTTTCTATCATATGTTAGGAAACCGTTAAGTTCACCTTCGACATCATAAAGCTGGGTATAGCAATAACCAACTATCTCAGGCACATCAGCCATTGCTAGAACAATATCCCTATACTTTCTCTCCAAGTCGAATTTATCACTCAGGAGCATATATGCCCACTCAGGTCTTTTTACAATTGGTTCTTGACCTTCTATACCCCATCCTCCAAACTCGCTAATTATTATGGGCTGTTTTTGATACTCGAATGCTGTCGACATCAGGTGACCAGAAGCTGGCATCTCCCTCTTTCCTGCCTTGTACTCATCCCAAAGCTTCTTGAACCGTCTACCTGTAAGCCTTGTATCTTTATAATCGTGTATATCCAGTATATCCGTCTTAACATGAGAATATCCGCTTGTATCAACTATAGGCCTTGTAGGATCAAGCTTTTTAGTTTCTTCATAGACCAGAGCTAAAAGCTTCTGCTTTTGGGGGTCATTATATGCATCATCTCTTTCATTGAACGGAACCCATGCTACGATCGAGGGATGGTTAAAATCCCTAATCACTATATTTTTCCACTGGACGAGAAAATCTTTAATGTTCTCATCAGTCAAGGTCATTCCCCAATCACCCATTTCATCCCATACTAGAACACCTAACCTATCCGCAAAGTATAGATATCTAGGGTCGGGAGGTTTCTGATGGGCTCTCACTCCGTTAAATCCCATCTCCTTCACTGCATTTAGATCATTTAGAAAGTCCTCAAGAGTATTAGGAGTATAAATACCATCAGGATAATAACCTTGTTCCAAAACTGCCTGGAAATAGAGGGGTTCACCGTTCAAGAATATCTTACCATCTGACACTTTGATCTCACGAAGGCCAAAGTAGCTTTTAACGGTATCTTCTACTTCTTCCTTGTTTTCTACTCTTACCATTAAAGAGTATATATCAGGGTCCTCAGTGTCCCAAGCATGTATCTCATCAAGGTTCAGCTTTATATTAAGATTCTTTGTTTCAATCGGACCTGAATAGCTCCCTACCTCCCCCTCGTAGAAATAAGCGTCTATAAATATCCTAGCATCGGGCTTCACATCATTCATTTCTATTCCTATTTCTATTTCCCCACTTAACCTTGGATATACTCTAATGTTTTCGATGTATAGATCCCCAACCTTCTCAAGCCATACAGGTTGCCATATTCCGGTAACTCTCATGTATCTACAACCACGAGGATGAGGATTTGAATCCTGTTTGCCTCTAGGCTGATCCCCATGTTTATCAACAACCCTAACAACCAGGACATTTTTCTCTTTCAGAACGTTAGTAACATCGAAGTAAAACGGATCATAACCTCCCTTATGGGATCCTATCTTTACATCGTTGAGCCAAACCTCACTATAGTAGTCAACAGCTCCAAACTTCAACAATGTCCTTTTCTCGAGAAAACCTTTAGGGACAATAAATTCATTAAGATACCAGACAACGTCATGGAATGTCTCATCATGTATACCGCTTTTCCTACTTTGGTAGGGGTATGGGACAAGTATCTTTTTCTCGTATGCACTTGGGTCGCTCATTTCTTCGATTGTATACTGCTCATAGTCGTCAAACTGAAACTTCCAGTATCCATCAAGAATAAGGCTGTCAAATCTCTCGAAATCCGGTCTGGGATAAAGTTTCATATCGATCAATTAACATGCTAGCTGTCTCTGATATTTATTGATAACTAAGTTTTTAACTCATATCTATAACTTATTACTGTGACCAAGGTTCTTGTAGCGTTCAAAACAAGCGAGTCTGATAGGAGCATTATAGAAGAGATATTGGGTGAAGTAGTAGTTCTGGAGTTTGTAGATGAAGGTACAAGGGACGAACTTATTGCAAAAATCAGGGATGCAGATATTGTAATAGCTGGTTATCTTCCTAAAAGCGTATTAGAGAATGCTGAGAAACTAAAGTTCATCCAGACAGTTACGGCTGGCGTAGATAGATACGATTTTGAGTACTTAAGGAAGAGAAATATATTTTTAGCTTCTTCTAAGGGTTGCAACGCTAGGCAAGTCGCAGAACATGCTTTTGCTCTCCTATTAGCGTTGGCTAAAAGAGTAACTGTTTACGATAACATGATGAAGGAGGGAAAATGGGTTCCGTATACCAGAGAAACTATGGTAGAGGATCTTGAGGACAAGATTCTAGGAATCATAGGGTATGGCAACATTGGCAGAGAAATAGCTAAAATAGCCAAAGCTTTCAACATGAAAATTTACGCCATTAAGAGAAACCCCAGCAAAAGGGATTCACTAGTCGACTTTCTAGGAACATTTGAAGATATCGAGTATGTACTCTCAGTTTCAGATTTTGTTATAGTTGCTTTACCGTTAACCGAAGATACCTATGGATCCATAGGAGAAAAACAACTTTCCCTAATGAAGAAGACGGCATATATTATCAATATTAGTAGAGGAGCCGTAATAGATGAAAATGCTTTATATAAGGCACTTGTGGATGGATGGATAAGTGGCGCTGGTATAGATGTCTGGTGGTTCTATCCTCCTGATCCTAGAACACCCTCGCAGTTAAAAATTCACAAGCTTAATAACGTCATAGCCACTCCCCATAAGGCTGGTTGGACACGTCTTGCAAGAGAGAAGTGTATAAGATTCGCTTGTCAGAACGTTAGAAGATATATTGAGAAAAAAGAAGTATTGAATATAGTGGATTATGATAGACAGTACTAAAGCATTTTATGCCTAGCTAGATACTCCTCTACTAGATTAGTCACTTCTTTGAAATTATACATTGTTCTACCTGGTCTTTTTCCTATATATCCTTCAGGCAGGGTATTTGAACAGATCATAGCCTCACTTATCACTCCCTCGAATTCTCGAGGTGGAAGTACTGCGATAGCTCTAACCTCTCCCCTCTCGATTCTTGGAAGATTTGTAACAATGATGAAGCTCTCATCTACAGTGCTCCCCTTCAGAACCCATAATCTTTCTAGCTTATCATGATGCGACACTGACATAATCTTAGCACCGAGAACATCAACAGAGTAATCTACATAATTGCCTTCCAGCTTAAAACGCTCTTTTAACCCCGTCAATGTCCTTAGAATCCATCTTATCTCGCTTAGTGTATACTGATACCTATAATCTGGCTTCTCAACACCCTTAGACTGAAGATTCTCAGAAATTTTACCTACTACTTCGCAGAAGTCGCTTAGCGTCTGGGATGATACGAGCATGGATTCTGGTAAAAAGGAATATTTAACGGCCATTAGTTTTGATAAGGCATCACGGATCAGAAACAGCACATAATCCCTTTTTATAGGAAACGGAAGCCTTCTATTCCTAACAATCTTCTCCAAATCCTTAAGAGCGGCTTCAGCTACAATTATCCTATAATCCTTTGATGTATCCATTAATTCACCTAAGAGTATTATTGTAGATATTAAGTTATAATAATTGACTAAGCATCCTAAAGTTTCAGAGGGTGAGATTTCTCATGCTCTGCCTGAGATGAATTCAGATAGAATAGAAATACGTTAATATTGTAGCTTATCCTCTCGCTTTGGGACAAAGGGGGTCAGGAGCGTTTAGATCTCCTCTAATCAGAAACGCCCTTGCATAACATCCCCCTCTACACTCATTTCTTATGCTACAAGTTTTGCATGGACCCTTAAGTTGCGGCTTAATAGCTTTTTTGTACAGTGGGTGTGTTATCAGCGACTGGTATGCCTCTCCCAAGCCATTTTCTCTTAGGTTTGTTATCTCAATATTTAGTACATCGCATAGCACTACTCTTCCGCTTGGAGTTATATCCATAACATTCCAATCTCTACAGTTTCTGTACGAAAAGTATGGTTCTTCTGTTATTATTCCAATAAAAGGAGCGCACCATATTGGGACAACTATTCCCTGCTCCCGTGCAATTTCCAGCGCTTGAAGTACGGCTAGCTTAAAATGCTCTGCCCTAACATAAATGTCGTTTTCCAGCGCTCTTCCCACAGGCATCGCTGGTATCAACGATATGCTTTCAATACCTTTAGATAGTAAAAAGGATATGGTCTCTCCGATGTAAGGCCAGTTTACCTCAGATATAGTGATGTTTACATGCGGCTCTATTCCTGCCTCTAACAGAAGCATAAGTCCATTAAGCATCTTATTCCAAGTTCCTTCACCTCTTATCTTCTCAAAAACATCTTTCGAGGGAGCGTCTACACTAGTATAAATTTTGACATTCCATCTTGCTAACTTCTTTACAAAACTCTCACTTATGAGAATTAAATTTGAAAATATGCTTGTACGTATTCCATTGTCTAACGTGTAAGCTAGAATAGCATCTATATCCTTCCGTGATAGCGGCTCTCCCCCTGTATAATGAATGTGCCTGACGCCTATTTCTGAAGCTTCGCTTATTACCTTCTTTACTGCTTCGAGTGGTAGATCTCTCTCATTTTTATACATTGACGCGTAACAGTGCTTGCAGGCTAGATTACATTTACCCGTTACTAGCCATATTATTGTATCTAGAGATGACATTCGCATTCCTCTTAAGTCACTCTTAATAGAATCTAAGCCCTTAAACATAAAAGTTATTCCTTATCCTCTTGCTCTGATTTTTGCCACTATTTTTGAAGTAGATATATTGGCTACTAGAAAAGTTTATCATGTCTGAGAACATTCTTATAAAGATACCTATGAAAGTGAAGTTAGACTGTGTTCCATGTCTTGCCCGACAAACTCTCCGGACGCTTCGTATCATGCATTTAGACGAAAGTATGCAAGAGAAAGTTTTAAGAGAAGTCTTAAAGGTTCTATACACTATTGACTGGGATACTTCTCCTCCGTGCATTGCACATCATGTCTATAGGAGGATTAGAGAACTTACTGGAATGGATGATCCATATAGGAATATTAAAAGGAAAAGTAATGAGAAAGCTTTACAGATCTATCCAGATGCCAAAAGAATAATTGAGAAGAACAGTAATAAGCTTTTAACGGCAGTAAAAATTGCTATTGCTGGCAATGTAATGGATTTTGGCGCATTAGAAAATCCCGATATAGAGAAAACTCTAAGAGAAGTATTAGAAAAAGACTTTGCCATTAACGACTATGACGTCTTCAGAAAACTTGTCCTCGAATCAGACTCGCTACTATTCTTCGCTGACAACGCGGGAGAAATAGTATTTGATAAACTGCTTATAGAGACGATGAACGAGATTAGAGAAAAACCGTTTAAGAAGATTACTCTCGTAGTTAAGGGAGGACCGATTATTAATGATGCAACGGTCGAAGATGTTTATCATGTATCTTTTAAGAATATAAAGGGATTAGAGATAAGAACCGTGTCAAACGGAGACCCTAATACAGGGCCTGAAAGAAATAGTGATATTGTAAGACAGTGGATAAAGGAGCATGATCTTGTAATTGCCAAAGGTCAAGGAAACTATGAAGGTATGAGCGAGATCAAAGGCCTGTTTTTCCTACTCCTTGTAAAGTGTAACGTATTGGCAAGCGACCTTGGCGTAAGAATAGGAGATATTATTTTAAAATATAATTGACAATAACTATGAAGCGTAGACTTCCTCTAGAAGAAGACTACATTTGTATTTTGCCTGGGGTATCGTTGGTGTCTTAACTGCTATTGTAGGACTTTCCCTGAACATTTTCCATTTGCTCTCCATAGTATTGCTTACTATGCTTGTTTTAAAAGATGCTTATGATGAAGTAAAATTTAGGGTTAGGTCTCAAGAACCTAAATGGTGGGATAAGTTTGAACATTCTACAACAGCGATTGTTTGGGCTACTATTAATATATTTTCGTCAAGAATGGATAATATTATAATTGGTATCGGCTTCTTTTTAGATTTTCTCTGGGATATCTACCAAGATTATAGGACTGGCAGTTTACGATGATCCCTTTTCAGGATAGAAACCGTATTTTTTAAGCACTTCTACAATCTTAGGAACAACCTTGTCAGCGAGCTCTCTCGCGTCCACCTTCACAAGAATTCCCTTCTTCATATAATAGTCTATTATCGGAGCAAATCGCTTTTTATATATTTCAAGTCTATGCCTTACAACCTCCGGTTTATCATCGTCTCTCTGGATAAGGGGCGCACCACACTTATCACAAACCCCTGAAACCTTTGGCGGATTAAAAACTACATGGTATATAGCTCCACATTTTGAACAAATACGTCTACCACTTATTCTCTTAATTATAACATCGTCTGGGGCCACAAACTCTAGAACAAGGTCAAGCACGACTATTTCATCTAAGGCTTTAGCTTGCTCTAGGGTTCTTGGGAAACCGTCTAGTATAAAACCTTTCTTACAATCATCTTGCGAAAGCCTTTTCCTGATAGTTTCTATAACTATTTCGTCGGGTACAAGCTCGCCCTTCTCCACAAAGCTCCTTATCCTTTTACCGAGATCAGTTCCCTTTTTAATCTCCTCTCGGAAAATATCGCCAGTCGAAATATGGGGTACGCCGTATATTTTGGATATAGCAGAGGCGTAAGTCCCCTTTCCGACACCAGGAGGACCTATGAAGACTAACTTCATGCTTTCCCCATTATACTTACATTACACCCTCTAATATTGCTAATTTTCTAAAAGTTATTTTTAAAATAGTTAATAATCATGCGTGGATGATTGGTCGTTATATTATCTACCTTTAACTCTATACTCTTTTCTAACTGAGGAAGTGTGTCGACAATCCATCCATTTACGAATAAACATCGTAAATGTAGGTATTTCACCGTATCTCTAGACAGAGATTCAAAACCTACATCAACCCTATTTGCTAGCGATCCCAAAGCATCAGCCATTAGATTATCATAGTATCTTCCAGTGATTAGAACTGTAGGAACCTTCTTGAATATGGTTTTAAACTTGTATATTCTCTGCTTATTAAAAGAAGAAACGATCACGTTTCCCGTCATTCCAAGTTCCTCCAAAAGTAAACCGACTTTTTCCTCTAAATTGTCTTCCTTTAATTCGATTTCAACGATACAATTATTATCTATAAGCTCCAATGCTTCTCTAAGCGTGGGAATTTTCTCTCCCCTAAACTCTTTTGAGAACCAGCTCCCAGCATCTAACTCCTTTAATTCATTTAATGTGTATGAAGAAACATTACCTGTACCGTTTGTTGTTCTATCTACAGTTTCGTCATGTATTACAACAAGCTGATTATCACGTGTCATGCGAACATCAAGCTCTATATAGTCAACACCTATCTCTATCGCCTTTTTAAACGATGTCAACGTATTTTCTGGTGCTTCATCCGGTGCTCCTCTATGACCAGTAATGGTCAGCATAAGTTTTCACCTCTCATAGATATCCTTCAGAACTAATAAAGTCTTTCTAAACACCACTTTTTACCTATCTCGAAAAGAGTATGGCATAATCCAACATAGCTACGAACATCTAACTTCAAAAGATCTCTTTTTAAATGTGTTGGAATATCTAATGTTTCTATAATCTTCTTGAATTCTTCACGGGATATATTACGTCCCTGAAAACACGATTTTACCTTCTCAAAGGCATCCTCATACCCTTGCATTTTCAAGTAAACTTGTATTGCTTCACTTAGAACCTCCCAGTGACCCAATAAGTCATTCTCAATAATCTCCTTATCAACATCTATCCTAGACAAGCCCCTTAGAATGTTCTTCATGGCGAGAAAAGAATACGCGATGGCCGCACCATAGTTCCTTCTAACAGTAGAGTCAGACAGATCCCTTTGAAGCCTAGATATCTGCATTTTGTTAGCGATAGACGTTAGCAATGCATTTGAAAGCGTTAAATTACCTTCAGCATTTTCAAAATGGATAGGGTTTACTTTGTGAGGCATCGTTGAAGATCCTACTTCTCTTATATCAAAGGTGAGCCTAAAGTAACCGAGCATGACATACATCCACATGTCAGTGACAAAGTTAAGCAATATGTTATTAATGGATACTATCTTCCTTAATAGTTCTGAAATCGGGTCATGTATATTTCTCTGTGTTGTTATCAGAATAGGCTCCAACCCAAACTTTCTGATGAAACTCTCGCTGAATTTTATCCAGTCGACTTTGGGGAATATAAATTTTAAAGCATTATAGTTACCTACAGCGCCATTAAGTTTACCCGTTAGGGTTAAACTCTTTAACTTGGAATATTCTCTGCAAAGCCTATAGGCGAAAACTATAAACTCTTTGCCCAACGTTGTAGGAACGGCTGGCTGCCCATGCGTCCTTGAAATCATTACAACATCTTTCCATTGCTCGCCTAACTCAATTATCCTTTCTATAAGCCTTTTAAGGTGAACTAAATATACTTTAAGACATTCCTTAAGCATCAGAGAATACGCTATGTTATTAATATCCTCAGATGTCAATCCCAAGTGTATATAGCGACTAAGCTCACTTAAGCCATTTTCATGAAACTTTCTCCGCAAATAATATTCTAGGGCTTTAACATCGTGCTTAGTCTCCTTCTCGATTCTCTTAACTTCAGCAAACTCATTCTGATCAAAGTTTTCGTATATTTTCCTAATCCTGTCTTTTTTATCCTCAGATATCTCCTCGATAACTCCATGCGTTGAAAGCTCGATGATATACTCTATTTCCACTAATAAACGATTTTTTGTTAAAGCATATTCAGAGAAAATATCCCTAAGCTCCTCTATCTCACAGGCATATCTGTCATCCAAAGGAGAGACCGGGCACATCCTTATTCCCTGACAATAGTATATTCTCTCTCAGGACCAACAGATATTATCTTAACTGGTACTTTTAGGTGGTCTTCTATAAAGGAAATATATTCTATCGTATTATAAGGTAAAGCGTCAAAACCTTTTTCTACAATTCTCTTCCACTCACCTTTACTGAGCTTGTTCCATCCTTTGAGCGTTTCATATACGGGTTTTACTTCATATAACTTGTCGGCAGACGAAGGAAAACTTTTGGTAACTTTACCATCTATTTCATATGCTACAGCCACCTTAATTTCCCTTAGCCCACTCAACACGTCAAGCTTTGTTAAAGCAATCTCGCTTACACCGTTTATATCACACGAATACTTTAACGCTACAAGATCAAGCCATCCGCATCTCCTAGCTCTACCAGTAGTTGTACCGTACTCCATGCCTTTTTCCCTAATATACTCTCCAAGACTACCGCTTAACTCTGTGGGGAAAGGACCTCTGCCCACTCTCGTAGTATAAGCCTTAGCGACACCAATCACTTTCTCTAGAAAACTGGGAGGAATGCCTAGTCCAGTAAATATTCCTCCTACGGTAGTATTAGATGATGTAACGAAGGGGAAAGTCCCATGATCTATATCTAACAATGTTCCCTGCGCTCCTTCGAATAGAATCCTTTTACCATTTTCCTTAGCCTCAAACAGAAACGATGAGACATCACAAACATACTTGCTTAGAATTTTCGCATACCCACTATATTCTCTGTAAATTCTATCGCCATATTCTTTGAGCTCACTATCGCTACTGATTATGTTATAACTTTTTAGCTCATCCTTCTTCATCTCCAACACATTTTTAATCTTCTCATAGAAATTACTTGATATGAGATTCTCAACCCTTAAAGCCTCATTTCTCCTCATTTTATCCGAATATGCTGGCCCTATACCCCGTCCGGTAGTGCCAATTTGCCTTGTCCCGCTTCTCGACTCTTTGCCTCTATCGATTATCCTATGATACGGTAGTATCAGATGCGCTTTAAAACTAATTTTAAGCTTCGGATCAATATTGTTGCTTTTGACGAACTCAATCTCCTTAACTAGTACGCTCGGGTCGATAACCATGCCATTACCAAGTACTCCT
>Ga0116200_10000242_pt1 | contig 16327 bp, 16 predicted proteins | sample Mar14436cmmetaG_FD_94478 | JGI IMG/M metagenome (GOLD analysis project Ga0116200, IMG submission 94478) | Marine hydrothermal vent microbial communities from Guaymas Basin, Gulf of California to study Microbial Dark Matter (Phase II) - Marker... ... | reverse complement strand
GACCTTATTTTATCTCGCCTATTGGGTACATGTATTAGATCAAATAAGCTATCTAATCCTAAATACTTAAGCTCTATAAGAACAAAATCTGAAATAGGTACTCTACCCGTGGTTAGGGCAAGTACATAGTTTTTCTTTTTAATCTCCTTTAAAACTATGTGTACATTAGGAACAGCCTTAATTAACTTCAAATGTTTTCTAGAATATATTTCCCTAAAAGTTTCAAGTACGCTCTCGGATTTAAGTTTCTTTTGCGAAGAAATCTTTGATAATATTCTAGGAAGCCATATTTGAGGAGTTGTTTTAGCCATAAATTCTAGTTCGCGCTCTGTAAAACTCTGCTCTAAGTGAAGCCTCTTAAGTAACTCTCTTAAAGATTCTTTAAAAGCTTTAAAAGAAAATACAACTGTACCGTCATAGTCGAATATTAACAATTTTCTTTCGAACATTTTTCTCCCAAACTAATGGCTTAATAGCGATTTAAACACACTACTCTTAATTATGAAAATAAACCATGTTTAAGGTTTAGTGAGCCTAATAATTAGAGTTTCATGGTATAAGCGGCAACATCTTAAGTAGTGCCTACAAGAATTTTAGTGAGGAAATGCTTTATTGTTGATCTTAGAAAGTTGAAGGAAGAATTTTGGCTAAGACATTCAAACCCTTGGAGCGGATTAACTAGAATGCTAACTACGCCCTTCCTTTACCTAGCTATTTGGTATCACAATTGGGTAGGTTTAGGAATAGTTATCCTTTGGATCATAATTAACCCCGTAGTTTTCCCTAAACCTAAGAAGGTAAATAGCTGGTTTAGTAAAGTTGTTTTAGGCGAAAAGGTGTGGCTAAGTAAGTTCAAGAGTAGACCTCAACTAGACTTAGCGGCTATATTGAACATTCTTATCGCAGTATTCTTCATACCTTCATTATATTTCGCATACATAAACGAGTTTTGGCCAACACTCTACTGTGTAACTTTAATGTTCGTTTTTAAGCTATGGTTTACCGATAGAGTTGCATTACAGTATGCCGAAGAGAAATAACACTACCTGGTCTTTATACCGTATATCTTAGTATCATTATTTAAAATCCTGAAATCTCATTGCTGAAGTATACCTTAGTGTCTTAGATTCTTAAATTTCATACTTATTCCTTAACGCCGGGTTTTACGAAACATACTAATAAGCTTATAAGTCTAGGGTGTTTAGTACGTGATAGTTTAGAACGGAGGAGTAAAATAGGTATGGATAATGAGGTTGAGGAATTACGGGTAGCTGTAACTGAAGAAGAAACCTACGTACCTGACACTAGCGTCATTATTGAGGGTGCTGTTTCTAAACTTATAGAGAAAGGGAAAATTAAGGGTAAAATAATAATACATAAGGCCGTCATATCAGAACTTGAAAATCAGGCGAATCAGGGTAAAGCGATAGGGTTTGCAGGACTTGATGAAATAAAGAGGTTACGTGAACTTGCCAGTAAAGGACTTATAGAACTTGAAATTGCAGGTGAAAAACCAAGGGTTTACGAAATAAAGTACGCTAAATTGGGCGCTATAGATGCGCTAATTAGAGAACTAGCTTGGGAATTAGAAGCAACACTCATAACAAGCGATAGGGTGCAAGCAGAAGTTGCTAAGGCGTTAGGAATCAATGTTATATACATTGAACCCAAGAAGGAGGAGAAAATAAGGCTTGAAGAATTCTTCGACAAAAACACCATGAGTATTCACTTGAAGGAAGGAGTCCCACCTATAGCTAAGAAGGGTAAACCGGGAAGCTGGAGAATTGTACCACTTAGGGATAAGCCTCTTACAAGAGACGAAATTGAAAGTTTAGCTAAGGAAATTATTGAAGCAGCGAAAACAAGACGAGACGGGTTCGTAGAAATTGATAGATCAGGTTCAACAATAGTTCAGCTAGGCCTATTCAGAATAATCATCACACGTCCACCTCTCTCTGATGGTTGGGAAATAACGGCAGTACGTCCACTTGTTAAGCTCAAACTTGAAGATTACAATTTACCTCCAAAGCTTATTAAGAGACTTGAGGAAAGGGCTGAAGGAATACTTATAGCTGGCGCGCCTGGAATGGGTAAAACAACTTTTGCTCAAGCGTTAGCAGAATACTATTCGAGAAAGGGAAAAATAGTTAAAACAATTGAGTCTCCGAGAGATATGCACTTACCGGACAACATAACACAGTATTCTAAGAGCTATGCATCACCTGATGAACTTCATGATATTTTGCTACTAAGCAGACCCGACTACACATTTTTTGATGAAATGAGAAACGATGAAGACTTCAAGCTCTATACGGATCTTAGACTAGCCGGAATAGGTATGGTAGGGGTTGTTCATGCAACATCACCAATAGACGCTATTCAAAGATTTCTTGGGAGAGTAGAGTTAGGTATGATACCCAGTATCATAGATACCGTGATTTTCATAGAGAACGGTGAGATAAAGAAAGTTTACGAAGTTTCAATATCTGTTAAGCTCCCTACGGGGTTAAAAGAGGCTGAACTAGCAAGACCCGTTGTTGAAGTAAAAGACTTCCTAACAGGAGAACTAGAATATGAAATTTACAAGTTCGGAGAAGCAACAGTAGTTGTACCTGTTAAGAGAGTTAGGATGAGCGGTTTCGAACGTAGAATAATAAGGGAAATTGAGAGGTTAATACCTCAAGCGTCAATAGAGGTTCAAGGAAGTAACGTGACAGTTATAGTTCCTAGAGAATATGCAAGACTCTTAATGAAGAAAGCTAAGAGATTAAGGAAACTAGAAGATAAACTCGGTATAAGCATTAGGGTTAGAGTTGAAGGCTAAGTTCTAATGAACTTATCTAGGCTAACAGTGTTTGAAGCAATACTAACTAAGTCATTAAGTGTTAATCCCTCTCTAGCTACAGTTTCCGGAGTTAAACGGTAATTTCCAGCGGGTGTTGTTTCAAGTTTCTCTATAGGAATGAACTTCCATCCCGACCCATCCATATATTTTACAGCTAAAAATGCTTGACCTCCAGCCCTTTTGGAAAATTCAATTAACCTTTCAATCTTCAATCTTTCAATATATATGGTTTCACGTTTTTCTCTCGTTTTAACTTCAATAACAAATATTTTTCCATTCTTCATAGCTACGAGATCAGGATAAATAATTCTCTTAGCTTTAGCTCCACTGGCTGGCCCTCTTATACATGCGAAGCCTTTCCTCCAGAAGAGCCTAGCGAGATCTCTTTCTCTAGCGAAGCCCAGTTTTCTCTTGCTTATTGAAGTCATGTCCTTTAAACCCTAACTTTAAAGTTTAGTGCCTCGAAAAATACTTAATTTTTACAGTAAATAAAGCATGTGATACGATAAGCTATGATTAGAATAATTGTTAGAGCAAAGAAGGATGCGGATGCTGTAAAGGCAATGCTTAGAACATTTTATCAAGGATGGGACATTGAAGTAACAACTTTGAAGGGTGCTAGAGGGGAAAAGGGCATTGAGAGACTTCACGATGTTCTAAGTAATGAATACTACAACATAGTACTTATTGGTAGGCAGGATAAAGAATTTTTAAAGTTAGATGGAATGTTAGGCGCAAACACTGTTATTCACATGGTTCCGAAGGAAAAAATTAGGAATACAAGAATAAGCCAGTTAGCTTCGGAATTTGAGAGGGCAAGGGCAAGGTTTAGGCTGGAAACTCGATGGAATAATGAAGGATATATTTTCAGCATAATTAAAAGGGGTGTAAGGTTACCTATAGAAGTTAACCCAGCATTTGATGTTTTCTTAGAAAATAAAAACGTAATCAGCAAATACTTGGGTATATACTGTAAAGGTTGCGATTACCTTGTTTTTGTAAGGAAATTTAGCGGAGAACATGACATATTTTGCGGTAAAAACCTCATTGCTAAAATAAAAATTCCAGATAGAGGGTACGTTGAAGTTTATGAAAAGAGAGATACTGAAGGCTCATTAGTAAATTTAAAGAAAACATTAGAAAACAATATTGAGACATTACATGTTATGGAAAAAATTTCAACAAAACTTCTAAAGAACGTTAAAAATAAGCATGACGTATATATTGTTCCATGGAGTGGAGGTAAAGATAGCACAACTGCACTTATTTTAGCTGTAAAAGTGTTTGGTAGGAAGAAGCTTTATGCAATATACGTTGATACAGGCGTCGATTTTCCACATAATAGAGAGTATGTTGAGAAAGTTTCTAGAAAGTTAGGTGTTAACCTTATCGTTGAAGAAGCACATGTAGATGAGGAACTTAGTAAAGGTAGGAGATTTCCAACAAATGAGGATCGATGGTGTACTAAGTTAAAAATAGCAGCTCTTTATAGAGCAATAGATAGTATTGCTGATAGTAGGGATAAGGTTTTAATTATTGTGGGAGATCGAGACGCCGAATCGGAGCTTAGATCTAAAAGACCACCTATAAGAGATCATGAGGGATTCATGCAGGTTGCTCCTATAAAAATGTGGAGTGCAGCTCATACTCAACTATACCTTCTACAGAACAATACACCGCTAAACCCACTTTATGAGCTAGGCTTCTACAGGCTAGGATGTTATATTTGTCCTGCTCTTAGAAGTTGGGAAATTATGATCATGAAGTCTACTCCTTTAAAGAATATCCTAGATAACTTACCTTTCTACAAAGAGTTTATTACTAGCTTTAGGGAAATTGGGAATAATAGAGAATAGCTGGAGTGTAGGTGTTTAGTAGTTGCAGCTTATAGATTTTCTAATATATTTTGGAATACCTTTACTAGTGATTTTGATAATACTTTCGAAGAGTATTAAAATAGTTAAAGAGTATGAGAGAGCAGTAATTTTCAGACTCGGTAGACTCATTGGAGCTAAGGGTCCAGGACTATTCTTCATAATACCGTGGGTTGATAGTGTAAGAATAGTTGATCTTAGAGTAGTATCAGTTGATGTTCCAGAACAAAGGATTATAACGAAAGATAACGTAACCGTAGGTGTTGACGCAGTAGTATACTATAAGGTCTTCGACCCCATTAAGGCCGTTGTTGCCGTCGAAAACTATTCATATGCAGTGCTTCTTCTAGCACAAACAACTCTTAGAGATGTTCTTGGACAGGTAGAGCTAGACGACTTACTTACTAGGAGAGAGGAGTTAAACAAGAGACTAACAAGCATCTTAGATGTTGCTACAGATCCTTGGGGCATAAAAGTAACAGCAGTAACAATGAAGGAAGTGAAGCTGCCAGAGACAATGCTTAGAGCTATGGCTAAACAGGCTGAAGCTGAAAGGTGGAGGAGAGCCAGAGTTATTGAGGCTGAAGGTGAAAGACAAGCAGCTAAGATTATGGCTGAGGCGGCAGAGTTCTATGAGAAACATCCAGCAGCGTTAAGGCTTAGAGAACTTCAGACAATGGTTGAAATAGCTAGAGAAAAGAACCTAGTAGTAATTTCAGAGACCGGAAAAGGTATAGGAGAGGTTGTGGGATTAATTAAGGGGATTAAGGAGGGGAAGTAGTGGAGCGATGAAAAATAAGCGTATTAGTAAAATAACAATTTTTCTACTAATAGCATTACTTTTAACAGCTATTTCCATTGTTGAAGCTGAAACCTATGCTGGACCTAAAGTATACGTCTTTAGGTTTGACGGTAAAATAATTAATCAGGGATTAGCTACAGCTCTCATAAACGCTTTGGATAAAGCTGAATCCGAAAACGCGATACTCCTCTTAATAATCGATACTCCAGGAGGAGAACTTGACGCTACAGAACAGATTGCTAAGGCAATACTTAACTCAGCAATTCCAGTGGTAGGATACGTTTATCCTAGAGGAGCAACAGCTTGGAGTGCTGGAACAATAATACTGCTCTCATGTCATATCGCTGCGATGGCTCCTGGAACAGCAATAGGTGCAGCACAACCCGTAATGTACGGTCCTGAAGGATTCCAACCAGTAAACTATAGTAAGATAATAAATCCTGTTGCCGAATTAGTGCAAACAATAAGTAAGGAAAGAGGAAGAAATGAAACTGCAGCTTACGAGTTCGTAACTAAAAACCTAACGTTAAACTATGAAGAAGCCCTAAAAAGCAATGTAATAGACATTGTAGCGGATAATATTCCTGATCTTCTCAGTAAAATTAATGGAATGACCGTAAAAACGCCTTATGGCGAGGTGAAGATAAACACTAAGGGATATATGCTTGAGGAATATAAGTGGAGTTTAGGTGAAATGCTATCTAACACCTTAGCGGATCCGCTAATTGCAAACATACTGTTAATGCTTGGATTCTACATCTTACTAATAAGCTTATTCACAGGACATTATCCGATGATTGCTGTAGGTCTGCTCCTATTCATACTTGGACTTTTCGGTATGGGATTTACGATAAACACTATTTCGTCAATACTCATAATAGCTGGCGTAATACTGCTTGTGATAGAGCTTGTAACTCCTGGTTTCGGAATATTAGGTACAACAGGAATAGTAATGATAGCACTAGGGTTTATACTGCTTCCAATATACCTACCTGAATCATGGTATATTACTCCTGAGTTCTATCTAAGATTCTTAACTGCAGGATTAATTATAGGATTCTTAGCTTCAGGGTTCTTTGCATTCGTAATATACAAGGTTGTAAAAGCGAAAAGAGCTAAGCCATTAATATGGACTATTGTTGGCGCCAAAGGTAAAGCACTTGACGATATCTCGCCTGGGAAGGAGGGATTTGTCTTAATAGATGGAGAATACTGGATTGCTATTTCCGATGAGAAAATAAGTGCGGGAGACGAAGTAGTCGTTGTAGATAAGGTAGGACCTAAGCTTAAAGTTAGGAAAGCTAAGTGAGTTCTTTAAGATGAAAGATCCTCTCTTCTCTTTTAAGCTTTTTACCATAAACTTCGTAGCTAATTAACCTAATTTTCCCGGGTCCCTCAACGTAGCCAATAATCATTGAAGGCCTCATTGAAGCGTATCCGCCACTCCATACACCAGTTAAAGAACCCGGGTTAACAAGTAATGTGTTATCTGCAGCAATTATTCTTAAGTAATGCGTATGCCCATTTATTAATACATTAACTTTAAGATTACGAGCTATTCTCAAAAGCCCTTCCACATCACCTCTTGGATATACTTGATCTCCATGTATTAACCCTATTTTTATGTTACTCACTTCTTCAACAACATACTCTGGTAAGCTTAAGTAGTCCATGTTTCCTCTAACAAAGTAAGCCTTTGAACATAATTTTTTAAAAAATTCTAAAACGCTTTCGGAAACAAGGTCGCCCGTAAAGAAAACGTAGTCATAAGGCTTATTCTCATCAATAATTTTAAGCATTATTTCAGGGATACTCTTTGCCCTTGTCGGTATATGCGTATCTCCAACGATAAGCAGCTTTGGCATTATTATCCCCAAAAGATAGATTAAGAAAGTTAGATTTTATTTCTCTTCTTAATGGAGAATAAAGAATAGCTTACTTAAGGTTGGTTATGTAATAACAGGGCTTGATCTATCTGCGTAGTTTACACTCATATTTTTAGGTTTAAGCTGGGACACAATGTATTTGAATGCGCTCCAAGGATCTGTATGGGCACCGCATGTGTAAACATCTACCGTTGCATATTCATATTTAGGCCATGTATGTATTGCTATGTGGCTTTCTAAAACAAGACCTATAACGCTTACCCCTCCCTTATCTCCACCAAATTTCCAAACCTTTAGCTCATAGAGTACCGCCTTTGCTAGCTTAGCTGCCTCCTTAACAATGTCACTTAGCTTTTTCTCGTCAGAAATAACGTTAACGTCACAGCCGTAAAGATTTGCATAGATATGTTTACCTACAACTCTATTTTCCTCGATGAGAGACTGTTTTACTTCAATGGCTTTTCGCATTTCCCACATCCTCTATTGCATCTTTGTAAGTGTGTTATTGAAGGGGTTTTTAAACATTTAGCACATGAGAAACATTCGAACATAGATTAAATTTAAATGACTAAGCCTTTAAACCTCAACGCAGTCTATTATAGAGGGTAATGTGGAAATGTTTACGGCTGAGATAGTTAGCATAGGGAACGAATTACTTATAGGCAAAACTGTTAATACTAATGCTACATGGCTTGGAAGGAAACTTACATTACTTGGATATAAGGTTAGGAGAATAACTGTAGTTCCCGACGAAATCGAGGAAATCTCGTCTGCTATTAGAGAAGCATTAGCGAGAGATACGAAGGTGATAATTACTACGGGAGGTCTAGGACCAACATTTGACGATAAAACTAGTGAAGCATTAGCTTATGCGTTAAATATGAGATGGATTGTAAATGAAGAAGCATTGAAGCTTGTTCGTGAAAAATATAAGGAAATGGGTTTAGAGCTAACGAAACATAGAGTAAAACTTGCTAAAATGCCTGAAAAAGCAAAGCCCATACCCAATCCTGTAGGGTCTGCTCCCGGAATACTCGTTGAAAAAGGGGATTCACTAATTATCGCATTACCCGGTGTTCCAAGGGAAATGAAAGAAATGTTTGAGAAATATGTCGAACCATTACTAAGAGACAGGGGACCAAAATTGGCATTCTATGAGGATACGATAATCATAAAGGGGATTCCAGAATCAAGCTTAGCACCATTCATAGATCAAGTAATGAAGAAGGTAATTAAAGTTTACATAAAGAGCCATCCTAAAGGTGCTGAAGGCTATAAGCCAGTAATAGAGCTTCACATAACATCATCCGGTAAAAGCCTTGAAGAAGCAAGAAAATACGTTGAAGAAGCCAAGAAGAAAATAATAAATCTGGTTAAAGATAAAGCTGAGATTCTAGAGGGCTAAAATATATGTGTGCGTTTTCTACCAAATATTATGATATTGAATAAGGGGTTTCATATCATGGTTTCGAAGACAATAAACGAAATGTTAACTGTAAAGAAAGGTGTTATAAACGGCGAGGTTACATTAATTTCTTCAGGTCCTTTAAAGCTTGGAGTAACATATGGTAGTAAAAGTGGAAGCATACCTTTCCAAGTACCATTACCCTCTAACGCAAAAATTAAAGAACTTACACTCGAAATAGCTGTCACCCATAGTAGCGAACCACACAATGTGAAATGGAGGGTTTGGTTTAACGGGTTCCCTCTTACGAGAGAATTTAAACCTCAGATAACTGTTGAAGCGAAAGACAAATTCTTTAGCAAAGTACTTTTCGACGTAACACCCGTTCTTCAAGCTAAGGGATTTAGGGAAGAACTCATATTAGCTATAAAATATGATGGCAATGAAAACCTCATTGTAGATCATGCGAATTTAATAGTAACTTATGAAGCATCTGAAGCAAAATCATCCTACATATACTGTTCAGGAGCAATACTCGTACCCCCTCAAACTTCAGTGAAATATCCTTTTGAAATATCCGAGTTAATAAAGGGATTTGGAGAGTTAAGAGGAGTTATGATAGTTTCATCAAAACTTTCTGAAACAAAAATCTTCTTAAACGGTAAAAACGTTTACAATGCCGCCAACATTACAGGTGCAGAAGAATTTTACATTGAAAACATAGACTTAAAACCTAAAAATATTCTAGAGATTCAGCATGAAACCTCAAATATTCAAGTAAGAGACTACGTTAATCTTTCAACAATTTTAGCTACAATTACGTACATGCTAAAGCCAAAACTAGACATAATTAATGCAAAACTTGAATCACAGGGTGAAAAAGAAAAAGTTGTAGCAACAATTAAGAACAATGGGGCATCAAAACCGGATAAAGCATGGCTATTAGTTATAGATACAGGAGTTGTTGTTTCTAGGCAGAGACTCCCTGAGCTCGCGCCGGGAGAGGAAATTCAAATAGAGATCCCCTGTAAGAAGCAAATGCTAACTAAGCATGGTCTCATGTTTATTAGGGTTGTTTGGACTAAGTTAAGCAGGACGTTTACAAGCGAAATGAGACTAAGTTAAACTCTTGACGATAAACAATATTTCGAAGCTGGACAAGCCCGGCAAAGAGGTTCCCTTGACCTACAAATATTTCTCCCAAAATTTATTAAGAGAAGATGAGCTCTAACCCTATACTTTGAGGGAATATTTCTCTCTAGAGAGAGCCTTATATCGTAGTATTTTCTCGACGATGTCAGACCTATTCTTAAACTTATTCTTCTAATATGGGTGTCAACAGGGAGAATTGGTTCATTTAATGAGAAAGCCAGTACTACATCAACTGTTTTAGGACCTATGCCTCTTATTTTCAACAGCTCATTACGAAGCCTTTCAGCGTTCTTAATCTCTAAAAGCTTCCTCCTAATTATTTCGTTAGCTAAATCCTTAATTACCTTAGACTTTACTTTATATAGCCCCGCAGGCTTCAAGAGCCTCTCTAAAGTTTCTAAATCCACCTTAGCTATTTTTTCAGGAGATATTTTAGCAAAATATTCTCTAAGATTATGAAGAGCTCTTTTAGTGTTTTTCCAGTTAGTGTTTTGAGAAATTATGGTAGTTATGAGTTGTTCAAATAAGCTTCTTTTCTTAATATTCTCCATTACCTCTTCAACATGTTTTCCATAATTCTTTTCAGCGAAGGTAAGTATTGACGCTAATGCTACTACGGGGTCTTTACCATGTAAACACATTAGAAATCTCCCATTGAGGTAAAAATATAAGCCTTAATTTAAAAGCTTCTCTCTGGAATGAGGTGGTAAGACTTAACCATATCTTCGAAGGCTAAGTGGAGGAGTAGTGAAAGAATAGCTCTTTCAGTACTTGAAGACTTAGGCTATAGAATAGTTGATGTCCATAAGAAGATAACGTTAAAAGGCGTTGATGTAGCAGAAGTTGACGCCATAGCTGAGGACCCTTCAGGAACAAGATATGCTGTAGAAATTAAAGCAGGTAGGCTAGATGTCTCAGGGGTTAGGCAAGCATATACTAACGCTAAACTCCTAGGTTTAAAGCCCTTAGTGATATGTAAAGGCTTCATCGATGATGCTGCAAAAGCGACCGCTGATCAGCTTGAAGTGAAAGTTATTGAATTAAGCGATCAGTTCCTTGTTGATTCCGAAGAACTAGAAATTATAGTTAGAGAGTCTGTTGAAAACGTTATTGACGATTATTTAACAACCCTCCTAACACCGCTTCCTGAACTTAGTAGTGAAGAAATAGTAGTTCTTAAAGCTTTAGCGGAGAATCCTACATTGGCTGATGCAGCTCAAAGCTTAAACCTAGACCTTACCCAACTACTCGAGAGAATAAGTTCGCTTAAGAGGAAAGGTGTTTTGCCGAGAACTAGAAATTACAGAGCCATAAGGAGAAGAGCAAAAATACTACTTTACAAACTAGCTTTTGAAAAAAGAATAAACGAGATCTTAAGCAGACTTGAAAAGCAAATTAAAGAATTAGAAGAGAAGAGAACATAAGCGATAAACAATGCTCCTTGAAATCTTCCAATATAAATACAGAAACGTCCCTTTAATCCCCGGAAAATTGTTAAAAGAACTTCTTCATGAGAAATTTCTTGAAAAATATATTTCATTAGATTTAGGTATTTCAGTATCTAGAATCATTAAAGACTCTAATGTTATTTATTTCGAAGAATATAACACCAAACTTAAACTAAATGGAATTGTAAACATGAGAATAAAGGATGATAGTGTTTATGCGTTAATAGGTGATGAATTCTTAGAACTTTCGATTCCAACTAAAAATAGGTTCTACAAATTAAAAGCTCCATATCCTAACAAAGCACCCACAATTGAGATTAGTGGAATTCATATGCATAGGATTAAGGACATTGATCCGTGGAAAGACTCTCTAATAAAGGTCAAAAGAGCCCGAATTAAGAGAAGCCATGTGGTTTTAGATACATGCACAGGTTTAGGATATACTGCTATAGGCAGTTTAAGATTAGGTGCTTCAAAAGTTTATACCGTAGAGATTGATGAGAATGTTCTCGCCCTTAGTCAGCTAAATCCATGGTCTAGGTTTCTTGAGGATAAAAGAATAACCATATTTTTAGGTGATGTTTACGACGTAGTAGATGTTTTTGAGGATGAAGCTTTTGATAGAATAATCCATGATCCACCTAGGTTCTCTTTATCTGGTCATCTTTATAGTGAAAGTTTTTACCGTAAACTCTATCGAAAACTTAAGCCCGGCGGGGTATTGTTCCATTACACGGGAACTCCAGGAGAGAAGCGTAGAGTAAGCATTACTAAAGGTGTTGCTGAAAGATTAAGGAGAGTAGGGTTCTATGTTAGAATAGATCCTATATCGCAAGGTGTCATAGCGTTTAAACCCAGAGTTTAAGCAGAAGTTAATATTGGCTTATTGTATCCTATAATTTAAATACATTACTTCTTAGTATCAATCAAATAGTGTATGGTGTTTAGATATGGAATATCAGGAGAAACAGCCCACAATAAATGAATTAATAAAAGAACTTAGAAAACTTAAAGAAACAGCATGTATGGGCGGAGGACCTGAAAGAATAAAGAGACAGAAAATGAAAGGCAAATTAACAGCTAGGGAAAGGCTGGAGAAACTGCTTGATCCAGGATCTTTCGTCGAATTACAGCCCTTTGTTGTTCATAGGAGCACATATTTTGGTATGGATAAGGTTAAGTACTTAGGAGACGGCGTAATCACAGGCTTTGGTACAATAAATGGTAGGAGAGTTTATGTTTTTTCCCAGGACTTTACGGTAATGGGCGGTTCTCTTGGTGAGATGCACGCTAAGAAAATAGAGGCAATAATTGACTTAGCGCTTAAAACAGGCTCTCCACTTATAGGACTTTATGATTCAGGCGGCGCTAGAATTCAGGAAGGAGTTGCTGCATTAGATGGTTTCGGAAGAATTTTTAGAATGAATGTTAAAGCTTCAGGAATAATTCCTCAAATATCGTTAATATTGGGTCCATGTGCTGGTGGAGCATCGTATTCTCCAGCATTAACGGACTTTATAATTATGGTTAAGAAAATATCATATATGTTCATAACAGGACCTCAAGTTGTAAAAGCTGTTACAGGCGAAGAAGTAACATTTGAGGAACTTGGTGGAGCTGAGGTTCACGCAGCTAAAAGCGGTGTTGCTCATTTCATAGCAGATAGTGAAGATGAAGCTTTTGAAATTGTTAGAGAACTTCTTTCCTATATACCTTCAAATAATATGGAGGAACCTCCTTATGTTGAAACGGAAGATCCTGTTGATAGAGAAGATGAAGAACTTAATAATATTGTACCTACGGATCCTTCTGAACCATATGATGTGAGAGATATCATACTTAGAATAGTTGATGATGGGGGGTTCCTAGAGGTACATAGAGACTTTGCTCCAAACATAGTCATTGGTTTTGGTAGATTTAACGGGTACTCAACATGTATTGTCGCAAATCAGCCAAAACATTTAGCAGGAGTTTTAGACATTAATGCTTCAGCAAAAGCTGCTCGCTTTGTAAGGTTTTGTGATTCATTTAATATACCGATATTGATGCTGGTTGATGTTCCAGGCTACATGCCGGGCGTAGATCAGGAACATGGAGGAATAATAAAGCATGGTGCAAAGCTAGTTTATGCATATGCTGAAGCTACAGTACCTAAAGTGACTGTAGTTCTTAGAAAAGCCTATGGCGGAGCCTACATTGCCATGGGTTCTAAGAGTTTAGGTGCAGATATTGTTTATGCTTGGCCTACAGCCGAAATAGCGGTTATGGGCCCTGAGGGAGCAGTTAGAATAATATTTAGGAGGGAGCTTGAAGCTTCAGAGAATCCTGAAGAGTTATTTAGGAGGAGATTAAGGGAGTATAGGAAAGTCTTTGCAAATCCGTATAGGGCTGCGGAATTAGGGCTAATAGATGACGTAATAGAGCCTCGTATGACGAGACCTATGATCATTAAGGCGTTTGAAACATTAAGGAACAAGAGGGAGATAAGACTTCCCAGAAAACATGGTAATATTCCGCTCTAAGAAGTGTTTTTAGGCTCTATTTTGAGTAGTAACTGGTTTTTCTTAACACTGACACCATCCTTTACGAAAATGTTTTTCACTTCACCATCATAGGGTGATTTTATCTCGTTAAGCATTTTCATGGACTCCATTATCAGAAGCGTTTCTCCCTTACTTACCTTCTCACCTACTGACACCTTAACAGAAACTATTTTACCACTAAGTGGGGCCTTAATTTCCCCGGGAGTTTCCTCACGATTATTTCTTCGATTATTACTTATTAGCTCATAATTTGTTGCTTTTGTTTCTAAAAACTCTAGAACTGTAATTTTAGTTGGTACTCCATTTACATAAGCGATGTTCTTGTCTTCATCTATTACGACAACGTATTTCTTACCATCTATTACTACTTCAGCTCTTAACTCATCTAAATATTTCACCTCAGCATTTATCTTACCTAAAACTTCGTCTAATATGAGAAACCTATTGCTTTCCTGTTTCTCTATTGTAAAGGAATATTCGTCATCAAAACATTTAGCTATAATTCGACGTGTCATAGTCTCCCTTCACCAACGCTATATTAGTAAACATTATTGTTGTATAGAGTGGAAAGTTTCCAAGCGTTTAAGTTGCGTGTGCTCTTGTATTCTTCATACCTAATTCGGCTAATGCTTTTTCTAGCCTTAGTTTTTCTAATTTTAAAAGCCAACGATGCAGCTATTATTCTTTTTCTCTCTTCAATGCTTAATTCGCCTATGAATTTAGGTAGCTTTTCATCTAGATACTTAGTGTGTATGTTGCCTTCAATGAAGTCCGCATCCTCAGCTATTTTCTTGTAAAGAGGAATTGTTGTTCTCACTCCTTCAACTATGTATTCTGTGAGCGCTCTTCTTAGCCTTTCTATTGCTTCTCTCCTATTTTCACCCCAAACGATAAGTTTTGAAATTAGGGGGTTGAATGCTTGTGGAATAATGTATCCCTCATAAACTCCACTATCAACTCTAACACCGAACCCTCCTGGCTCATGGTATTTTATAATTTTACCTGGCGATGGAGCAAAGTTTCTTAAGGGGTCTTCAGCATTTATTCTAACTTCAATTGCCCATCCCTTTATCGATATTTGCCCCTGACCTAGGTTTAATGGTTTATCCGCTGCTATTCTCATTTGTGCTTTTACAATGTCTATTCCAGTAATCATTTCCGTTACTCCGTGCTCAACTTGTAATCTAGCGTTTATTTCTATGAAGTAGTGTTTTCCATTTTTATAGAGAAATTCTACTGTTCCAGCATTCGTATAGCCTATTTTTTCGGCTAACCTTATAGCGTCATTCGCAATTTCTAATCTTTCATCCCACATTAAAGCTTTTGACGGAGCTTCCTCTATTAGCTTTTGGAAGCGCCGTTGAATAGAGCATTCTCTTTCGAAAAGATGTATTACGTTACCATAGTTGTCAGCTAGTATTTGGACTTCGATATGCCGTGGTTTGTCAATGTACTTTTCAATGTAAATATCCGGAATAGCAAATGCTTTGTAAGCTTCTTGTTGAGCAAGCTTGAAGTACTCGTGTAGTTCCTCTCTGTTTCTTACTATTCTCATTCCTATACCTCCTCCACCACCTACGGCCTTCAGCAATACTGGATATCCTAGCTCTTCCGCTATTTTCTCAGCCTCTTTTACACTAGATATGGGCTCTAGTGGTCCAGGAATTACCGGAACATCAGCTTTAATAGCTGATTTCTTCGATTCAAGCTTATTGCCTGCTAAAACCATGGTCTCAGGTTCGGGACCTATGAAAACTATGCCCTCCTTTACGACTTTACTTGCAAAGATAGGGTTTTCCGCTAAAAATCCGTAGCCTGGATGAATAGCGTCTACTTTAGATTTTAACGCTACATCCATTATTTCATCCATGTTTATGTAGCTTGAAACTTTATATGCTTCATCAGATAGAATTACGTGAAGAGCCGATGCATCCTCTTTAGTGTAAATGGTAACTGTCTTGATACCAAGCTCTCTAGCGGCTCTTATAATTCTAACAGCAATTTCTCCTCTATTGGCAATCAATATTTTATTGAATAGCAACGCTAATGCTTCACCACTCCCTAAGCGCTAGCTGATTCCTCTGCTTCAAAAAGTTTTTTCGTAAAAACAAACATACTTGCTAGTAGAAAACTATTTAGCACAATATTAATAATTTCGACAATAGACGAATAAAAATATTCATTAGGTGACGTAATGGATAATTTGAAAGAAATAGAGAATAGCATACTACTACGTAATTTAGGCTACGAGGCATTCTATTTAAGAAAGACGTTCTCAACTATGGATTTTGCTAGAGAAGCACTAGAATTCGGGAAATATTTTCGAGCAGTAATTGTTGCTGAAGAACAAGTCAGCGGGAGGGGTAGGAAAG
>Ga0116200_10000240_pt1 | contig 16344 bp, 15 predicted proteins | sample Mar14436cmmetaG_FD_94478 | JGI IMG/M metagenome (GOLD analysis project Ga0116200, IMG submission 94478) | Marine hydrothermal vent microbial communities from Guaymas Basin, Gulf of California to study Microbial Dark Matter (Phase II) - Marker... ... | reverse complement strand
TAACTCTTGCTCATTTTCCTTCCATCTGGGCCTGCCACCATACCATTGATGAGTATATCGTCCCAAGGCTTCTCTCCAGTTAGAATGTAAGTCCTGAAGATTGTATAGAAGCCCCATGTTCGTATGATGTCTGTCCCTTGAGGTCTTAAGGATGTGGGGAAGTTGTGGCTGAACCATTTTTCGTCTTTTTGCCATTTGCTTACTACAAGTGGGCTTATGGAGGAATCTACCCAACAATCAAGAACGTCTTTTACTCCTTCTAGGTTGGTACTTCCACATTTGGGACATTTATTTATAGGAGGCCCATTGAATCTTGGATCCACTGGTAAGTCTTCCTCTCTTGCAGGGATTATCTCTCCACAGTCTTTGCACACCCAGAATGGAATTGGAGTTCCAAAAACTCTCTGTCTGCTTATTACCCAGTCCCAATCCATACTCTCGGCCCAATCCTTTAGTCTTAGGAACATATCCGGTGGGTACCATCTTATTTGCTCTGATACCTTTACTATCTCATCGGTAAGCTCTTTCACTTTTATAAACCATTGTTTCTTCGGCAACAGCTCAATTGGGGCCCTGCATGAACTTCTCTCAGTATGTCTAAGAACACGGTGGTGTACCTGTTTCTTCTTATAAAGGAGGCCCATCTTTTCTAAATCCTTCACTATTGCTTCCTTTGCTTGTTCTGCTGTTAGTCCCTTATACTTGCCGGCATTTTCATTCATGGTACCATCTTCATTTATGGTAATGATCACTGGTAGATTATAGCGCTTTTGCCATACCACGTCCTGCTCATCACCATAAGTACAGTTATAAACTGCTCCAGTACCAAATTCAGGATCTACGTCTTCATCAGCTATTATTGGTACTTCTCTCTCAAAAATTGGGAGCTTTACCTTCTTACCCACTTTATTCTTATAGCGCTCATCTTCTGGGTGGACAAAGACGGCCACACATGCTGGCATAAGCTCGGGCCTTGTAGTAGCTATTGGAATGTAATCCTCTTCCCCGACAATTGGAAGCTTGATGTAGTAAAGGTAACCATCCTCTTCCACATATCCTACTTCAGCCTTTGCTAAACTTGTCTTACACCTTGGACACCAGTAGACGGGATGCTTGTCCTGATAAAGAAGGCCTTTCTTGTAGAACTCAAGAAGGGACTTTTGCACCAGAGCTTTGTAATCATCATCCATCGTATGATATTCTAATTCCCAATCTGCTGAATAACCTATTCTGATGAACTGGTTTCTCATGGCCTCAATAGCCTGCCAGGTCCATTCTATGCACTTCTTAAGGAATTCTTCGGGTTGATCTTTGCTTATTCCGAACTCTTTCTCCACTTTGAGTTCCGTTGGAAGGCCGTGATTGTCAAAACCCTGCGGAAAGAGGACATTATAACCTCTCATTCTCTTATATCTAGCTACTATGTCTATCCACGTATGACTAAGCACGTGCCCTAGGTGCAACGTTCCACTCGTGAAGGGGGGTGGAGTGTCTATAGAATAGGCTGGCTTCTTTTCGTCAAGTTTGTATTTGTATATTTCCTCCTCAAGCCAGAATTTCTGCCATTTAGGCTCTATTTCATTTGGATCATAGGTCTTTGAAAGCATCTTCTTTCACCTCTTTTGAAGATGTTTAACCTATTAAAAGCGGAGCTTAAAAAGGTTAATCCTTCTGGTGGTGCCGGCAAAAAGGCCACTAACCAGAAAAACAAGAATCTTCTTTCAGTGAATTTAACAATAGATGTGCCGATTGACGATATGCACCACCAGAAAATAAAGAGGGTTTGGAGTTTAAAAAGTTTACTTTACTCCAACAAGCCAGTACCTTCTGTCATTTGGATCAAGTCTTCTTTTTAAGTGGCCATAGATTTTGACCTCATTAAAGGATTCCTTAGCAAGGACCCTCATCTCCCTTGGAGTGTATATGTGGAGTATGTCATTAACAAAAAATGATTTAGTTTCTCCGTTTGGCTTGAGTATCTGGACAAGCCGCTTGAAGTGTAGTTTTTGGAGTCCTGGTTCGACTATTCGCCAATCTGTGATCACTAATTTCTCTCCATCTGCACTTTCATCCCATACTATGGGTCCATCACTTCCTCCATAGAACCAGCAGGGAAAATCTGCAACAAAGACTCCTCTAGGTTTAAGGGCTTTGACCACTAAGTTAAACAGTTTTTTGAGGTCCTTTTCGTCAAAGTACATAATGCTGGAAAAGAACATTGTCACTGCATCGAATTCTTGGTTAGAGTCTACTTCAAGGGCATCTCCCTGAATGAACTCAATGGTTAATCCCTCTCTTTTGGCTTTTCTCTTTGCAACTTCAAGCATCTCTTCATGCAGATCCATGCCTGTGACCTCGTAACCTCTTTTGGCAAGTTCCAGTGTTGGGATTCCTGTGCCACAGGCCAGATCTAAAATCTTCTTCACATCTCGCTTGGCATCTGCTTTGAATATTTCTTCAACAAAATTCATCTCATCTCTAACTCTCTCAGCCCGTCTTCGATATATGACATCGTAGTACTCAGCTAAAACGGTGTAAAGCTCATGCATAGGATCACCACGATTGAATTTGGTTTTTATGTTAAAAAGTTCTCTGAGGGTTATATTGACCTCCTGCTTTTCTCAAGACCGTAAAGATAAAGCGAAACCGGAAGGGTGTCTTTCCCAAGTTCGTCCTTCGAAAGGTAGAGTACCGGAAATGAATATGTCTTTCGCTTTACCCTGCCGTACTTGACCTCAATGCCAAAGAAGCCGTTCCGTCCCTTTATCACGATGTCGCACTCCTTTGACTGATCGTAATAGAAGCCAGCGAAGACGTGTTTTTCCCGGAGAATTGGCTCTTCACAATGCCAGATGACATGAGAAGCAACAATGTGCTCTACCAACCACTCAAGGTTTTCTTCGATGAATTCCACTGGATCCTCGCCGAGGTAAACCGCTAGAGCAATGGCTATAAGGGGGCTCTGGAAGATGATTTTCTTCTCCTTTCTGTGGGCATGCCGTTTTTTGGCTATGTCCCATGCTTTGAGGGTGTAGATTACTCTTGCGCTTTCAAGCGTTGAGAGGTACTCTCTAACAGTTGGGTGGGAAATGCCAATTTCTCGCGCAAGGGTTACGTAGTCAACGCGGTTACCTTCCAGCCGGAAGAGGGCTTCCAAAAGCTCCCTTGCTATCTCCTCGTTCTTTCCGGACTTGGCAATTTCACCAAGTACAAGCCTTATTATCTCCTCGTAATGCTCTTCTTTAATTTCTCCATGGTTTTTAAAGTCAGCCACTGCCTCCGGAAAGCCACCCGTCTGAAGATATGCATAGAAAAGTCCCTCAATTTCCTCGTACCAGGGTATAAGGTCATCAATTTCCGGTTCACGGTAGCTGAAAGATGTTAGGGGTAACTCAGGCTTCATGAAACGTGCAAACTCCCCAAAGCTCAGCGGGTTGAAGTAGTACTCATTGCCTTCTATTCCCCTTCCGGGAAGAAGTTCACTTTCCTTCCTCAGCTCAACAGGATTCGAGCCAGTGGCAACGGTCGTGATGCCTTCCTCACCAAGCTCCTTGAGGAAGAGCCGCCAGCCTTTGAGATATGTTATCTCATCGAGGAAAATGTAAAGCTCACCGTGTCGAAGTCTAAGCTCGTCTATGAAGCCCTTAACCTCTCCCCTTGTGAACCTGTCGCAGGGGATGTAGAGTATTCGTCTCGGGTCGATGCCTCTCTTAATGAGCTTCTTTATTTGAGTCTTGAGGTAGAAGCTCTTGCCGGCTCGTCTAATTCCCCTAAGAAGGACAATTGAACCTTCTTTTACGTTAATGGCCTTTCGAGGAATGATTTCCCCTACTTTCGAAAGATCGTGGTCTTCCTTTTCCCACCCCTCACCCTTCCACCACGGGTTGTACCTGATGAGTTTAACTATCTTGACCGCCATGTGTGAAAGTGGACTTTCATAGTTTATAAGATTTGTGAAAGTATAGTTTCACAAAATAGTTAAGATGTGAAAGTATGCTTTCACAAATAGTGGAATAAAAAGGAGAAAATGCTGCGAGTCATAGAAAAAACGGAAACTTAAAGCCTCCCAAAGACCTCTTCACTCTTCTCGAGCTTTTGTGTAATCATGATTATATAATCAAAATTTGAAAAAACGCTCTCAGGTGGCTAACCTAAAAGTTATTAACCTTTTTGCACAATGTTAAACGGTGGTGTAAAATGTCTCATGAGGAACACAAAGCAAAAGCACCCAAGAAGTTTAAGTTTGCTGTTATAACCGTAAGCGACACGGCAAGTCTCGGAAAGAGAGAAGATCTAAGCGGATATTATATAATTGAGGAGCTGAAAAAAGAAGGAAACGAAAATGTTTATTATGCAGTTGTCCCTGATGAGAAGCTCAAAATAATAAAGGCAGTTATTGAAGCCCTCGAAAAGGCCGATGTTGTAATCACGACCGGCGGCACCGGGATAACAAGGAGAGACGTGACAATAGAAGCTCTAAGCCCCCTTTTTGATAAAGAACTCGTGGGGTTTGGCGAGATTTTTAGACTGAAGAGTTATGAAGAAGTTGGAACTGCAGCAGTTCTAAGCAGGGCAACCGCCGGAATAATGAGGGACAAGGAGAGCAAAGTTGTCTTCTGCCTCCCGGGGAGCTTAAATGCGGTGAAAACGGCACTTGAGATTATCAAAAAAGAGGCCTACCACATCCTTAAGCATGCAAGAGAATAGTTGGAAGTTTTAACTTATAACTTAAACGTTAGAAGGTGATGATATGAGAGAGTTTAAACAGCTAACACCCTACAGAAAAGCCCTCGAGATGATGCTAAACGACATAGAGGAGATTGAAGAAACCAAAGAGCTTCCTCTTGACGACGCTCTCGGGAGAGTTCTTGCTGAGGACGTTATTTCTCCGATAGACTTACCTCCCTTTGATCGCTCTGCAGTTGATGGGTATGCAGTTAGGGCAGAAGATACTTTTCAAGCTAGGGAATACGCTCCAATTAAGCTTGAGGTAATTGACGAAATTACTGCAGGGATGGAAAGTGAGAAGGAAGTTACAAATGGTAAGGCAATAACACTCATGACTGGCAATAAAATGCCCAATGGAGCAAATGCTGTTATTATGCAAGAATATGCAAAAAGAGAGGAAAACAAGATTTACGTACTCAGGCCTGTTGCTCCAGGAGAGAATGTCGCATTTAGAGGAGAAGACGTTAAGAAAGGCGAGGTTATTCTCAAGAAAGGCCAAATACTTAGGCCCCAAGATCTCTCAATGCTTAAGGCTTTAGGATTTAAAACTGTTAAAGTTAAAAGAAAACCAAAAGTTGGAATAATCGTCACTGGGGACGAGCTAATAGAAGATCTCAACGAAGAGGCTTTGGAGAGTGGGAAGATTTTAGATAGTAATTCAGCGATGCTTAAGGGGCTTGTTAGAGATTACTTTAGTGAGCCAGTTTTTTATGGAGTAATTTCGGATGATGAAGAATTAATCAGAGCAACCTTGGAAAGGGCAAAATGTGAATGTGATCTTGTTTTGATAACCGGCGGAAGCGCTTTTGGAGAAAGGGATTATGCCCACAAATTCGTTAAACTTCTTTTCCATGGGTGCACGAATAAACCCGGAAGGCCTATAGGGTATGGAGAGAGGGTTTTTGTTATGAGTGGCTATCCCTCTGCAGTATTTGCTCAGTTTCACCTCTATGTTAAGTATGCACTAGCCAAGCTCGCCGGAGCTAATTACAAGCCAATAAAAATCAAAGCGGTCTTGATGGCCAAAGTCCCCTCGTCCCTTGGAAGGCACGAATTTGTGAAGGTTTATTACGAAGATGGCAAAGCTTATCCAATACGAAAGAAAGGAAGTGGGATAATAAGTGCTCTGGTAGGAAGTAATGGTTACATAGAGGTTCCAGAGGACAGCGAAGGGTACAAAGAGGGAGAAGAGGTGTGGGTGACGTTGTATTAAATCTCTGCAATGTATTCAGATGAAGGCATGGGAAAATATGAAGTAGTGCAGAGGAAGAACATTGAAGGCCTCAAAAAGTTTGAAAGTTGGGAAACTTAGGGTACCAAAAACTTAAAATAGTGGGACCCTTATCTCCACTCTGACATCACTGGATGCTATTTAATCCCAACTATCTTTGTAGGAAAGTATGTTATACAAAAAGTCTGGCACGTCTCTACCGGAGAGAACCCTCACATCTTTGGGATAGCCCCCCCTTCTTTCTCCTGATTTCACTTCAACCTTAATCCCATTGGCAATTGCATCTACCTCGTATGAGTTGCGGTAGTAGAAGATTTCGTCGAACTTTCTGTATAAATGCTCCTGAACAAGCCATTCGTAGAGCACGTCTATGCTAAGGGTCCTTCTTGTCCACATTCCTATTGCCTTAGCAATAAGTGGATCTCTGAGAATAATCTTTCTTTCTTTCCTTGGGTAAACCTTACCATCGCCACCGAGGTAGAGCACCTGGAGGAGAATGTGAAAAGCTTCGAAGAGCTCGACGTAATCCCTGGCCGTGTGAGGAGAAATTCCGACTGCCTTGGCTATCGAGTTGAATGAAACAGGAGATGGAGCCTTGTCGAGTATCGCTCCCATAATGTCCCTCGCTAAATCTGTTGAGCGATCCAAGGCTTTCAAGTCTGCCTTTAGAAATCCCACAATCTCCTCAACTTTCAAATCGCCGTTGAGATAAGCTAAATACCCACCAGTTTCAAGGTAGTCCTCAAAAACCTCCTCTGCTTTGAGGGGGAAGAACTCTTTATAAAAAAGACCATAGTACTCTCGGAAACTTAGAGGCGTAACCCTGATTGTCCTTCCATTGCCCCTTCGACCCCCAAATGTCTCGAAATGTCTCCCAATGGTCAGGGAGATAGAGCCCGTGACTGTGACTACATCATTCCTTAGTTCACCCCTATCGATTAAGAACTTCAGGGCCCTCCACCAGCTCTCAACAAGTGTGACCTCGTCGAGAAATATGAAGGCCCTCTTAATCTTTCGTTTTTTCTTCGACTTGAGGTAGTCGTTTAGGACCTCAAGCAGATCTCTATAACTTTCAAGCACATCACAGCTGAAGTAGAAGATTGCATAAGGGTTTTTCTCGTTTTCAAGGAGTTTACGAATAAGGAGCTTTATTCCAAGAGTCTTACCAACTCTTCTTGGTCCAATTACGAAGTTAAGCGAAAACGGCCTCAGGGAGAGATTTTCAATCCAATTTGGCCATATCCTATAGGTGAGTTTTTCAAATGCCTCCCAATCCCTATCTGATTCACCAAGCCACCATGGGTTTTGAAGTTCCATCATGTGTACTAATACTACAAAGATATTTATAAAGATTTTGCAGTTAAAATGCACAATAATTTAAAAAGAGTTTGCAGTCTAAATGCAAAGTTAGTCTTTCATCACCATCCACACCAAAATCGGGAACACTAATGTAGCATCGCTCCAAATTTCAACATAATCTGCTTTTGCTTTTATTTTGCCCCAGCTTACCCCTTCGCTTGGTGGAGCTCCGCTAAGTGAACCATCCCAAGGTATTGCTGTGGTAATGTAGATGGCATAATCTGTCCCGCCCCTAAAAAGATTGGCATTAATTATTGCATGTTTTGGAAGGGAACCTCCTAAAATGATTGAAGCAGTTTCTTTTGCTGTAATTGCGAGGTTGTTGAGCTTAACTATGTCGTTGGCGATGTCTATGATAAGCTCCCTATCGCCTCTCTCTTCTTTGAAGAAGTAGATCATGTCTCCAAATGAGCCATCAGTGAGAGCCGGACAAAAAATCGGAATGTTGTTTTTATATGCCCAGTAAATAACGCTTTTTTCTTTTTCTTTCCCAAGCTTTTCATCCATATATCTTCCAAGCTTATAAATAACTTCACTAGCCGTTAAAGGTCTTCCTTCTCTTCTCTCAATCTCCAGAAGCCTCTCAAAGAAGGGAATCATATACTTCTCAAACTCTATGTATCTGTCGTTGGGCACAAAGATATTGCCTATCCTGTTTATACCTTTCTGTCTCATCTCAGCGTCATTAACACTCCAATCTCCAAGAATAAATGGTTTTAAGGCCTTTATAAAGTCCTCTTCTATTCCACCAGCCGTGGTTACAATCACATCGACCTTTTTATGTTTGACAAGATAGGCTATTATTTCCCTCAGACCCGAGGAAATTATATTGGAGGTATAGCCCAAGAAAACTCTAACCTCTTCACCATTTTCTCTCTTTTTTTCAACTTTCTTCCAAATTTCGATAGCTTTTCCTAAATGAGTAGCCTGAAAACCTATCCTCTCATAGTAATTGATAATCTCCTCTAAACTGTCCACATTTTCAAGCCAAGGGCCCGTGATTGGAAGTTCTTTAATACCTTCGGTTGATGACTCCTTAAGAACTGCTTTTTTGGGATCCAAGTTTTGCACCTCCAGTGGGCATTGGGATGAGGACTTAAAGTTTTTGTGATTAGTCAAGGGATTTCACAACATTCAAAAATCTTTGCACTACATCTTCCGGAGCTGCCTTTTTGGGAGTTCTTTTCATTAAAGGTCGTTCTCCATTTTTATACTTCTCAAACCACTCAAAAATCTGTCCCAGTGCTTCTTTAAAGTTATTAACGGGCTCGAAGGGCTCGTCAAGATAGTAAAATTCTTCGTTCTTTGTGTCATATATTAGTACCGCAGGATAGACAACATCGTCTTTGCACGGACATTCAGAGTCTATGGTGACTTCGATTATAAATTCCTCAACCTTAAGAATCCCTTCTTCTTTAAGCCTTTCCTTCCATTCCTTCACCATACATTTATGAAATGGGGCTTGATTTTTAAAGTTTAACCGCCAATGATTTAAGCTTCATAGCATATTTTGTATTGGTGGTGGGATGAGACTCATTGCAGTGACGGATATTCATGGAAGAGGAAATAAAGTTAAAGAGTTTTTAGAGCACATTAAGGATGAAAATTTTGATCTCATATTAATAGCAGGGGATTTAACTCATTTTAGAGGAAGAGAAGCAGCATATAACATTTTAAAGGAATTTATAGCCGTTGGAAGACCTTTTTATGCAGTGATGGGCAACTGTGATGGTAAGGATGTTCTTGACCTTCTTGAAGAGCTCAAAGTTAGCCTCCACAGCAAGAGGGTAGAATTTAGAAATGTCGGCATTATCGGGATAGGAGGTTCAAACATAACACCCTTCTCAACAATATGGGAGCTCAGTGAAAATGAAATCTGGGAAATCTTAGTTGAAAACTACCAAGATGGAGATATAGTGCTTTCCCATGCCCCACCTAGGAACACTAAAGTCGACAAAACTTTTGTTGGAACTCATGCAGGAAGCAAATCCTTAAGAAAGTTTATTGAAGAAAAGCAACCTCCACTGGTTATATGTGGACATATACATGAGGCCATGGGTATAGATGAGATCGGAAGAACCCTTATTGTAAACCCTGGACCCCTATCAAGAGGACATTATGCTATAATAGACTTTGATGAGACTACAAAAAAAGTGGAAGATATTATCCTTGAGAAAAAATAAGGTTAGACGTATATGAGAAAAACTTAGATGAAGAAATTTTGTCTGTTTTCACACTTGGTTTAATGCCTCCGATGGTGTTACTGAACGCTTTCAAGGAGTCAAAGTCTAAAGAGCTCCAGTCCAAGGATATTCATGCTATGGAGTTTTATGGATTCAAAGTTCACAAACAGAAGCAAATGCATGAGAGGGGTGTTATAAAGGCAATTTAGGCACAGCGCACACTACACGATTACAACCTGAAAACTTCGTCCTTTACGACGGGAGAGAAGGTCAACTTACTCTTGGGTAAATCTCCCACAGCCTAGCGAGCTCATCCCTCTCAGGTTGAGGGTTCTTAATCCTCTCTACCCCCCTCTCTCTGTGGATCAATACTTCAGCCCCTCCTTCCCTCACTTTACCTATCTCCGCGCACTTAATGCCTAAGCTGTTCATCACTTCCCTAACCCTCTCAGCCCTTTCCTTAGGTGCTGTGAATACCAACGTTCCAGAGCTAATCATCCATAAGGGATCAAAGCCTAGAGCCTCAGCAAACACCTTAGTCTCAGGCCTGATGGGGATTCTGTCCTCCCAAACCTCGATGGTTTTGTTTGATGCTGCGGCCAGCTCGACCAGCGCCTCTGCAACCCCTCCTCTCGTCGCGTCATGCATCGCTGTCACCGCCTTAGCCTCTGATAGGGCCAGCGCCTCCTTAACCACGCTAATCTCCTCCATGAATGTCTCAGCCCTCTTAATCAATTCCTCGCTCACACCTTTCTCAAACAGCACGTCTCTAAAGTCACTTGCTAAGATGGCTGTGCCTTCAATACCTGCACCCTTGGTTATGTAGATTAAGTCCCCCACGCCTGCCCCCGCAGAAGTGATCACCTCACTCCTTAAGCCAATGCCCATAGCTGTAACCACCACTATAGGCCTTAAGGAACCCACTGCGTAGCCCGTATGCCCACCTACGACAGCCACATCCAACTCCTTTGAGGCATTGTCGATGTCCTTGGTTATCTCATCAATCATCCCCTCGTCCCATTTCTCAGGCAACAGAATGGTGGGCAAAATCCACCTCGGCCTCACACCAGCTGTGACCACGTCATTGCACGCAATGTTTACGGCTAACCACCCAATCCTCCTTAAAGCACCAACTATGGGGTCGCAGTGAGCGATGATGGCGATATCGCCACCGGCAGACATCACTGAGACATCGACACCCTCGTGAGGCCCCACGAGGACGTCGTCCCTTCTCGATCCAGTCCTCCTAAACACGTACTTCCTCAGAAGATCTCCAGGCACCTTACCCAAGTCAATCACCCCCCTGAAGTAGTTGTTTCCTAAACACAAACCTCACTACTATGACCTTATTAATTAATGAGTGTTATATTGAGATATATGTCGAAGCTTTAGCTTTAAACCTTTTGTAGAGCTGATTTATGAGTATGGGTGAAGACCCTACGTGGTGGCTAATCCCCTCTTTAGCAGAACCTTTGGTTCCTCTTTTCCTTAATTCCTCAAAGTGAGATTATATAAGAAAGTGTTAGTTCTGAGAACTCCTTCAAGGCGAGGAGATCAAATCATCCTTCCCAACTTTGTGAAGAAGCTTCTTAACAGCTTTCAATACATCATGCTCACTCTTCACGCCGCTACAAACACTTCACTACTATTTTGACACTCTTCTCAAATTTGTCCAATAAAATTTATAAACATTTTGTGCATATGCACATAATGAGGTGATCTCATGAAAATTGCAGTACCAAGTTCAAAGAGTGGGGGGTTAGAAGACACAGTTGCAACAGTTTTTGCGAGGGCTCCTGTGTTTACAATCATCGATGTTGAGAATGGAGAAATTAAAAACATTAGAATAATCCAAAATGAAGCCATGAATGTTCCAAGTGGAGCAGGTTCAATGGTTGCGCAAATGCTCATCAAAGAAGGCGTCGATGCAGTAATTGCTCCTCAACTTGGCCCAAATGTAATGGCTATCATACAAGCTGCAGGAATTAAGGTTTACACATTTCCACCGGGAACCCCAATAAGGGGAGCTGTTGAAAAGATAAGCAAAGGTGAAGCTCCACAATCATTCGAATATCCGCAACCTTTTCAGGCCCCACCACAGGCATACTATCCAACTCAACAATCTCAAGTCCCACCCACTCCTCAGTCACAAGCTTACTATCCTCCATTCCCACTGCCAGCAAGACCACCAATACCAGAACCACCAAGGCACAAGGATTGCATCCACTATAAGAACGGCAAGTGTGACTTTTGGAATCTAGCTGTTCACCCTGATGATCCCGCTTGCCCATTTTTCATTCCCCGAAATGCTCCTTGGAGGTGGTGGTAATGCCGTGGGGTTGGGGTTGGTATTGGTGGAAACCCTGGCCTGGAAACGGTCCATTCAGTTGGCTTCCACCATGGCTGAGACCAGGATGGATCTTTGGAAGAGGAGCGTGTTGGTGGTTCTTTAGAGGGCCATGGGGCTACTATGCATGGCTTAGAAACTACTATCCCTACTATCCATACTATCCATGGTAGACTTACTGGTGGGATTGGTGAACTTTTCCCTAATTTTTTAATTTTTTGTTAGATTTGGGCCAAAAGATGAAGCAATTGAAATGGCAAGAGAAGATTAAATTTCTGCAGGCTTCTATATTTTGTTTTTAAAGACTTTGTTTCCCCAGAATGGAAAAATTTGTGTAGAAAACTTTTTAAGTTGGCCTTAAAGATAAAAATCGGGATGGGCCGGTAGCTCAGTTTGGGAGAGCGCTGGCTTCGCAAGCCAGAGGCCGCGGGTTCAAATCCCGCCCGGTCCACCATATTCTTCTGGTAATGTTTCTCAGCTCTTGGGAGAACAGTTTAAAATGAGAAAAATATTAAAGAGTGAAGAAGCCGTTGAGAAAATTCCGGATAATTCAGTAGTTGCGATTTCAGGTTTTAACCTTTTAGTGGCTTCAGAATACCTTATTTTAAAACTTTATCAGAGATATAAACAAACAGGCCATCCAAAAGGCCTCTTTCTTGAAGTGAATCCAATACCAACACCTCCAGGGAGAGTTCTTGATAAGATTGCAACGGAGCTATACAACGATCCTGCCCAAGAGTTTTTGTCCAGAATCTTGGTTACTTATCCTGGCTGGTCTCCAACACCACAAAAGATGATCCAAGAAAATAGAATCGAAAGGTACACTTGGTCGGTTGGAACAGTCTCTTGGTTTCTCAGGGAAGCTGCAAGGGGTCTACCTGGTGTATTAACTAGGCTTGGACTTGGTACATTTCTTGACCCAAGAAAAGACGGTGAATATTTGAATGAATTGGGTAAAAAGAGAAAGGGCTTGTTCTTGAGGAGTATGCCCCGGGAATTGATGTAGACAAGGACATCCTAGATAGGATGCAGTTCCGACCCAAAATTAGTAGAAAACTAGATGAAATGGATGAAAGACTATTTAAGAAGGGTTCTATGGGACTAAAAGAGAAGATAAAAGCAATTTAAGCTAATATCTAAACTGGCAAGTCTGGTTTTATCTTGGGGGAGGCTCAACCCTTTTATCATTTTTTCAAAGATTGGGGCAAAACTTTTTTAGATGATTCACCTTCATGGACTAAGGTGGTGATAATGGTAGATAAGTATGAGGCCCTTCAGGATTTAATGAGAAGGAGAGGTTTTGCATGGAGTAGTTTTGAAATCTATGGAGGAGCGAGAGGCTTTTATGATTATGGTCCTCTTGGAGCTACAATAAAAAGAAAAATTGAAAAGAAGATTAGAGAAGCTTTTATAAGAGAAGGTTTCTTTGAGATTGAAACTCCCGACATTACACCAGAGGAGGTTTTTATAGCTTCTGGTCATGTGGAAAAGTTTGTAGATCCCTTGACTGAGTGTAAAAAATGCGGGTCAAGGTTTAGAGCAGATCATATTGTTGAAGAGGTACTTGGGATTGACACTGAAGGACTAAGCGCTGAACATCTCACTCAATTAATACGGGAACATAATATAAAATGCCCTGAGTGTGGGGGAGAATTGACTGATGTATGGTATTTCAACCTGATGTTTGAGACTTATATCGGACCTTATAAAGATAAAAAAGGTTATCTTAGGCCCGAAACTGCTCAGGGTATATTTGTAAACTTTAAACGCTTAAACAACTTTGCCAGAAATCAATTACCTTTTGGGGTCTTCCAGATAGGAAAGGCTTATAGAAACGAGATTTCTCCTAGACAGGGAATGTTAAGACTTAGAGAGTTTTCTCAGGCGGAGGTGGAGATTTTCTTTAATCCTAAACAAAAGGAGCATCCACATTTTGAAGAAGTTAAAGACGAAGTTTTAAAATTCTATCCAATAGAGAACCAACTTAAAAACCTCGGAATGATTGAACTCACACTTGACGAGGCGGTTAAAAAAGGATATGTTATGAATACATTTTTTGCTTACTATATGGCCATGGTTAAAAGAATCCTTCTTGATATCGGTATTCCAGCGGATAAAATACGATTCAGACAACAGTTACCGGAGGAAAGGGCCCACTACTCAAGTGATACATGGGATGTGGAAATTCACAGTGAAAGATTTGGATGGATAGAGTGCGTAGGCATAGCCTACAGAGGGGATTATGATTTGAGTAGGCATATAAAAGAAAGCGGGGCTGATTTAACTGTTATGATGCACTACAAGGAACCTAAGATAATTAAGAAGCTCAAAATTTCCCTTAACATGAGAAGAGTTGGCCCCAAACTTAAAGGGGATGCAAAGATTATCAACCAGAAACTCCAAGAGATGAGTCAAGAAGAGCTTAAGAAGATATTTGAAGGCCTTGAAAAAATTGGAAAAGTATTTCTAGATGACTATGAGCTTGAAAAAGAAGATTTCATAATCAAAGAAGTGGAAGAAAAAGTACATGGTGAAAAGTTAGTACCCCATGTACTGGAACCAAGCTTTGGTATTGATAGGCCTTTCTATCTCCTTTTGGAGAATTCACTAGTTATAGATGAAGACGGTAGAGCCTATCTAAAGATAAAGAAGGATATGGCTCCAATTGAGGTTGCAGTTTTACCCTTAGTAGCAAAAGAACCCCTTACGAACATAGCCTATGAGATCTTTCGAACACTACAGAAAGAGGGATTTATAGTAGTTTATGATGAAAAAGACACCGTTGGGAGGAGATATGCAAGATATGATGAAATTGGAACACCTTATTGTGTAACCATAGATAACCAGACTCCAGAGGACAACACTGTGACAATAAGGGACAGGGACACAAGGAAACAGATAAGGGTGAAAATAGAGGAGCTTCCAGAGAAGTTAAGGAAGCTTATTTTTGGATGATTTCCTCTTTTCTTCATTGTATTGTCTTGTACCGAAGAATTAATATATCTCAAAATGCAGTGAATTATCAATGGTCAGGAAAATTCACCTCATTTACAAGCGTGTTCCAGATCGAATTCTTGAGAGAGAAGATGAGCTCATAGCAGATCTAGGTGATATAATTGTAGCAAAGTCAAAATTTGAGGGGATGCTTACTCCACTTTTCGTTAACGGAGTCAAAGTTATTGATAATGGTTACACAATGATCTATTTTGCCTTTATTGGAGAGAAGTATGATATACTAAAAGTCTATGACAAAGAAGGCAACTTTAAGGGTCTCTATATTGACATTTTGGCTTACGCTAAAAGAGAGAGAAATAAGTTAGAAATGTTCGACCTCTTCTTAGACATCTTTATCTTTCCAAATGGAGAGACTTTTCTCTTAGATGAAGAAGAGCTGGAAATGGCCTTCAATTATGGCCTTATCAATAAAGAAACATTTGATTTTGCATATTCAAAGGCAATGGAAATTATGAAAAAGTTTAAGAAAGGAGAATTTCCACCAGACATAGTTTGGAAGTACTCACTTTCTTCTCCAGAGAATGATTAGAATTGTTGCCAAAACTAAAAGGGTCCCCATGTATTTGAGATTCTCTTCTTCTTGAGAGAATGTAGGAGAACTCGTCGAACTCGTTGATAAGATCGATGAAGGAGTTGCTGAAGTATTTGAGATGAGTGTTGAAGAATTTGTGATTGTTTTGATTTTCTCTGCTGGTCTTATGATCTTATAGTTTTCTGAAGGGAGGGCTAGAGGATAGTGATCTACAATAAAGGGAGTATCAATGATCCCATCACCCTCAGTATCAACTTCTTTATAGGAATCCCAATAATTGCCTAAAAATCCTTCAAAAGTTTCATTTGCAAACTCATAGACAACTTTTGGAGAGTGGAATGTGTTTTTGCCCTTACTTCTTGGGAAGACGTAGTAAAACCCTATGCCCATGTCTATTTGATATGACACTTCTTCCCCATAGAAATCATTCAAATAAATGCTGTTGTTAACTCCAGAAAGGTATATTCCGTAGACTTCTGAGGCATATTCCATCCCTCCACTCATGGGGAGATAGATAAGATTTCCTACAATTTCATTCTCGTTTGAACGGGTTAGATATATAGCAGCTCCTTTGCAGTATCCACCAAATGCAGCAGAAGGGTAACACTTTATAGAACCTACAAACCGATTATTGTAAATTTTTGAGTTTCTAACACTGACCAGATAAACTCCATATATATTTGAGAAAAGAGACGAGTACGGAACAAAAGAATTATTTATAATATACAAGTTTCTCGAGTAATCAGCAAAAATCGCCCCCCCTCTGCAGTCAGCATCTCCTGCAAACTCACTTTTCCAGTAGCAGTATAAGTTCCCCTTAAAGATGCTGTTAACTATCGTAATGTTTTTGGAACTAACGATTTTAATACCATAACTGCATCTGATTATTCGTACATTCTCAATCCTGACGTTTTTTACATTCTCAAGAATTATTCCCGGGCGCTTGTTC
>Ga0116200_10000239_pt1 | contig 16363 bp, 16 predicted proteins | sample Mar14436cmmetaG_FD_94478 | JGI IMG/M metagenome (GOLD analysis project Ga0116200, IMG submission 94478) | Marine hydrothermal vent microbial communities from Guaymas Basin, Gulf of California to study Microbial Dark Matter (Phase II) - Marker... ... | reverse complement strand
TCCTCAACAACTCCTCGCCCACCTGCCACTCGGTGTCCCTCACCGTGAAGAGAAGCGGAGCCTCTCCCACGTTCGATATTGTCATCCACAGGGTGTCAACGGTGTCGGGAGGCAGCGTCACGTTAAAGCTCAGGGGACTGACCTCTATGTCGGGATACAGCCAGGGCTCCACAGATATGTCGTCAACATACCAGCCCTCGCGGGTCACAGCGCCGTCCGATGTCAGGCGGAAACGTATCTTGATGACGCCGGAGAAGCTTCTGAGATCGCGTTCCAGCCTCACCCAGCCTCCAGATGTGCCGTTGAGGGGATCTCCCAGCTGTTGCCAGGTGCTTCCTCCATCGGTCGATATCTCAACATAGCCGTAATCGTATCCCGTCTCAAGGTCGTAATAGGTCCAGAAAACGAGCTTCGACTCAGGGTAGAGGGCTATGTCCTCTGAAAGGAGCCATGCATTCATGTCGTCCACGTATTGCCAGTTTCCCTCCTGGCCGCAGTACCAGCTGTGGGTCGGGGAATTTGACCTGTGCTCCGTTATGTGCCACAGGTCGTTTCCGCCGCCGTGGGTCCAGTATCCCTGGCCGCTCTCAACGTCATCGGAGAAGCCGGGCTGGATGCCCACCACGGTGGAGAAAAATACCGGCTTTTCATAAGCGCCGCCGTTGGCCTGGACATCGACCTGGAACTCCACGTGAGTGCCTGCTGGTATGGAGGGATCCAGATAGACGAGGAAAGGTTGACCTGAGTTGCTGCCATAACCATCGGGGAAGGGCCCTATGTCCGAGAAGGGCTTTGTCCCCTCTATGATGGTGACGCCGGGCGTCGGCGAAGATAACGTCCCCGTGACATTTAAGCCTGAGTCAGCGGGGCATAGGTTCCTCAGGTTCAAAATGATCGTGATCGTGTCGCCGGGATCGGGAAGCTCGCCGTTCATGTCACGGATCTGCGAACCGTTGAAAGCGAGATAAAGGCCCGAAGCCCGCGTCACGAAAAGGTCCATGGGTATATTTTCGGCTACCTGCTGTGCTATGGTGGCAGAATCGGGCTGCCAGAAAGCCTCGCCGACCTCCACCACGAAGGAATAAGCTTTGGGCTTTTCCGACTGTTCGCCGTACATCCAGTCGTTTGCCTCGCCATTGACGGGATATAATAGCTGTGCGGGCCTGCCGTAAGTATAGCCGTTGGAGGCCCTCATTATCTGGGCCATGGCGACGAACACGTCCTCATCGGGAGTGGGCTGATTCACGTAGCCCCAGGAGTATAGGATCATGTTGGAGTAGCTGTGGTAATTTATAACTATCGTGGGCTGGATTGAGTCAACGAAATACCTCATCGCCTGGTTTTCGGGTTCGGAGAAAGCCGAGGGTCCCCTGTATGTCTGGTCACAGGGATCTGGGCTGGAGCCGGTGTTATCGTAGCCCCACATGTAACCGTAATTCCTGTTGGGGTCGACGCCATCACAGTCATCTATGTAGCCGTTGTTGTTATTGTCCCTGAGGTTCTTTCTCCAGTAACCGTCGCCCGACTCGTTGTAAACGTAACCATCGGGATTCATCACGGGAAGAAGGTAGATCTCCCTGTTGTCCACGAGCCAAGTTATGTCGGGATCGCTTCCGTAGTTTTCGCAAAGATATTTTGCAAACTCTATCGGTATGGTGCAGGAAATGGGTTCCCTGGCGTGATGAACCCCGTCGATAAGGACTGAGGGCTCGTCCTCATCTATGTTGGGATTATCGGATATTTTTATGGCCCAGATGTCCCTGCCGAACCAGGACTGTCCGACTGAGAATTTTGCCGTCGTTATGTCAGGATACTGCTGGTGAATGCTGTCGAGCTGGGCCTGCATCTCTTCGTAGGTATAATAGGGCCCGAAATTCACGAGAACGCCCTCTTTCTGCCATCTCTGCCACGTGGCCGAAAGGTCCGGGTCCAGTATCTCGTACCTGTAATCCTCCAAAATCTGCTTTTTGGATTGAGGGACTATCGCTTCGACGAACAGGTGATGAGGTTCAACCCGCGCGATGTCATCGATTCCTTTCTGGATCAGCCCCTTCACGTCTTCGGGACTGTTCAGATGTATCCTCACCCACATGGGACCAGACACACCAGTCCCTATGAGCGAGAGAAGCAGTATTATGCACACACTGCGTTTCATCTCGATCTCCTTTTTTGGCACCCCGAGGGGGTCTCCTGGTTTTTAAAGAGGTATATTAAACCGGAAGGAACATTGAGCAGGAGATTATTGGACTCCTCTTATCTGGCATAACTTATATATATAAACCTGTGTTGACGTAAAATCAAGGTCAGGGTGAAATGTTTCCCGCGCAGAAGCTTCTTTTCAAAAAGATATGTTTGGCGGAGCGCGACCCTTGCTTTACCATATAAAACATGAAAAGGATTTACCTGTTGCTTGGACTGTTCCTGTTTTCCTGCTCGAGGGGCGGCAGAGTGGATTATTTCCCCCTTCAGCTCGGAAACAGATGGACATATCAGCTGTACTCGATGCAGAAGGGTTGGAAAACGGCGAAGAGATACGTGGATTCAAAGGCGGAGATAAAAGGAATGCAGGTCTACAGGCTGAAAAACACATTTTTCCCCGATTACTTTCTCGTCTCGGATTCGACCGGCGTGAGGGCATACGGAGCCGACATGAAAACACGGGGCAGGGACTTTGTCGACAATTCCATAGTGGTTTATTCGGAACCTGACACCTGGCTTCTCTATCCCCTCGAGGTGGGGAAAAAATGGGGGGGCAGCTACTATTTCGAGAAAGACATCAAGAAAGATGGAAAGCTGAGAACCGAAGTCAAGTATCAGGTCTCTGTTCTGGATAAGGGAACCGTTCAGGCTGGCAAGAGAAAATACAAAAATTCCTACAAGGTCCGGTATCGAGAGATAATTACCCTGATGGTCATAGACTCCAGCGGAGTTCATGCCGACGTCGATACATCGGAGTACACGGTCTGGTATGCTCCCAGGGTGGGGCCAGTTGTCATAGAGGGGTTCGGCTATCTGGAGGATTTCGTCAGGGGGAATCCTGAGCTCGAGAAGATCAGGGACTCGGGGAGTCAGTAGGTGAGTGAGTAGAGGACTATATTTATCCCCATTTTGAAGGCAGCTTCTCTTTTTTCCTGGGGGTCGTTGTGATTGGGCGTCCACCCATCGGAGATATTCGTGTTGTATGTGTAATAGACGACCATCCTGTCGCCTATGAAAATCCCGTATCCGTGGGGCGGCCCTGGTTTGTGCTCGTGGATTTTGGGGAGTCCTTTCGGGAAATCGTAGAACAGGTGGTAGATCGGATGGTCGAAGGGGAGCTCTACCAGCTCCCGGTCCGGAAAGACCTTTTTGATCTCCCGGCGGAAGCTCCTGTCCATGCCGTAGTCGTCGTCGGCATATAGAAATCCTCCCTTTTCCAGGTATTCCCTGAGGTTTTTCGCCTCGTCCTCGGTGAGCCTGATGTTTCCGTGCCCTGTGAGGTAGAGAAAAGGATAATTGAAGATCTCGCGGCTGCCGATGTCCACGACAGCCTGATCTGGCGCCACGGCCACTCCAGCCCTCTTCTGTAGTTCTGCGGCGAGGTTCGGAAGGACGTCGGGGTCGTTATACCAGTCTCCTCCGCCCCTGTACTTAACGCGGGCGAGCTGAAAATCGTAGTCGGCGCCGGCCAGGATGCCCGCCATGATGAGGATCAGGCTAATCTTTCTCACCGGCACTCCTCTCATCTTCTGCCCTTTCTATGGCCTGAATCAGGAGTTCTATGTTCCTGCGGTCCTCCAGCATCTCGTAGAAATCCCTGTAGTCCTTGAAGCTCAAGAGGCTCTGCACTATGGGTTCGAAAAACACCATGACCTGACTTGCCACGAAAGAAAGCGGTTTGGCGCTCTCCAGAATGACGATGGCGGGGACAGTCAGCCTCCACTGCACGACGCGCCTGGCGATTTTCTCGATGAGAACGGAGTAATCCTTTTCCTCACTCGCTTTTCCCCCGGATTTTTCCGAGAATTTCAACATTGCTCAACCTCGCATCGCTGATGAGTCCTTTCCCGTATAGAACTCTGCCCCTGCTGTGTATTTCCACAGGGCTTTCCGATATTATCTTTTTTTCTCTTTCCTTCCATCTGAGCGAAGTAGTATAAAGGGTATCGCCCTCCTGGGTATATACCCTCACCTTTCCGAGGGCTTTCATGTCGCCCTTATCTTGAAATACGACCCCCGAATCGGCCCAGAGTTCCGAGGTTTTACTTCCCTTCTCGTCGTAAAAGTAAAGGACGAAATCGTAAACGCGGGTCGTATCCCTGAATTCCTCCACCCTTCTCGCGAACAGCTCCCAGGATTTTTTGCCAAGGCGGGTTTCCGTGATCCTTACGCCGCGCAGGACCTCCTGGGACTCCGTTTCTTTCTTTTCACCCCGCTTGCTGCAGGCGAGGAACAGTAAGATGGAGGCGAGAAGGAGATACCTCATACAACCCTTGCCCTCATCAGGTCATGGAGGTGAATGATGCCGATGGGATGCTTCTCATCGTCCACCACGATGAGGGCGGTAATGCCGTACTGTTCCATTTTTTGAGCCGCCGTCGTGGCAAGCTCCTCCTTCGTTATCACCTTTGGGTTCCTGTTCATGACATCGCTGGCTTTGAACCTGAATATGTCGCTTTCCCGTTCGAGAAGGCGCCGGAGGTCGCCGTCAGTTATAACTCCCACGACCTTTTTCTTCTCGTCCACCACGCTCGTTATGCCCCTCTTGGCCGTCATTTCAAGGATCACCTGCTTCATGTCGGCGTCCGTTCCCACCACGGGTACGTATTTTTCTCCCGTCAGCATCATGTCCTCCACTTTGAGCCAGAATCTCTTTCCGATGAAACCTCCCGGATGGAGAGCCGCGAAATCCTCAAGCCTGAAATTCTTCTCGAAAAGGAGAACAACCGAGAGGGCGTCTCCCAGGGCCATGGTCGCCGTGGTTGATACGGTGGGAGCCAGGTCATAGGGACAGGCCTCCTTGTCGACTTTGACCTCCAGGACGACATCGGAATTGTGGGCGAGCTCCGAATCCTTGTTGGCCGTTATCGCGATTATCGGCAGATTCCAGCGCTTCAAAAGAGGGATGAGAAGGTGAAACTCATCGGACTCGCCGCTTTTCGATATGGCGAGCACCACGTCATCCCTTGAAACTATGCCCAGATCCCCGTGGAGGGATTCGGTAGGGTGTAGGTATATGGCGGGGGTGCCCGTACTCGTCAGGGTAGCAGCTATCTTTTTGGCCACTATGCCCGATTTTCCGAGGCCGGTCACGATCACCCTTCCCTTCTTGGAGAGAATAAGGCGCACGGCCCTTATGAAATCCTCCCCAAGGCCGTCTATGATAGCCTGTATGCCTTCCTTTTCTTTCTGGAGCACGTCGCGGGCGATCGCCAGGATCTTTTCCTCTCTCATCGTCCCCTCAGCTTGAAGACAGAGATTTTCCTGTAGAGAGGGCCTTCGGGCCGCAATATGCTTTCGTAGAGGATTACCTCGTTGATTCTGAAGGACCTGCCGCTGACGCTATCCAGATCCAGGTCCTCGAGGGACACCCTTTCCCTCGAATATCTCTTCGCGCGGGCGAGCGTCAGGTGTGGCGTGAATTCCCTGTCTTCTTTGTCAAAGCCGATTTTCAGGAGCTCCCTGTCTATTCTCTCCTGAAGCCTTTTGATTTCCTCGAGGTCGCCCTCAATGCCGAGCCAGAACACCCTGAGGGCGCCCCTTTTGGGGAATGTCCCGAAATCCGAGGTGGTTAAGTTAAAGGGAGCCTCAGCGCGCGTTATCATGTCGAGAACCCGTTTGACCTTCTCTATCTTTTCCTTTTCCACTTCTCCGAGAAATTTGAGGGTGATGTGGAGGTTTTCTTCCTCGACCCACTTCAGATCTCTGTGGGATCTTCTCGCCCTCTCTGTGGCCCGCATTACTTCCTTCTTAACTCTTTCAGGGATGTCAACGGCGATGAAGCATCTCATTGGTTAAGATTTTAATAACTGGTCAGAGCCTTGTCAATCCAATGGACTTGCATTTAAACTTAAGGGATGAAAACAGTTATCGTAATACCGGCGCGATACGGCTCGTCGAGGCTCAAGGGAAAGCCGTTGAGAGAGATCTCCGGCAAGCCCCTGATACAATGGGTATTCGAGGGAGCGATGGAGAGCAAATTGGCAGATGAGGTCCTCGTCGCCACCGACGATGAGAGGATAAAGGGGGTTGTGGAGGGTTTCGGTGGCAGGGCGGTATTGACGCCTCCTGATGTTCCCTCGGGAACCGACAGGGTTTATAAGGCTATAGAAGAGACCGATTTCGATCTGGTGATCAACCTTCAGGGCGATGAGCCCATGGTGAGGGGAGGCCTCCTCGATGCGATTATTGAAGAGCTCAGGCGGGGCGAGAAAATTGTGACCTGTGCCTATCACCCAGAAAACATCGACGAGATCGGCGATTCCAACAGGGTTAAGGTGGTCCTGGACGAGAGCGGTTATGCCCTTTATTTCTCCCGGTCCCCCATTCCCTTTATCAGAAGCGGCAGATTGAGGTCTGGCGATTTCCTGATACACGGCGGGGTATACGGCTTTGAGAGGGAAACCCTGAAGAGATTCGTGAAGATGGGAGAGGGGAGGCTTGAGAAACTGGAGGGGCTGGAGCAGCTCCGCGCTCTGGAGAGGGGGATCAGGATAAAAGTATTGCTCTCCGATATGCCGCTTTATCCCGTCGATACGCCCTCCGACCTGATTCGGGTCGAGAGGGTTATCGGAACGAAACATGAATTCTCTGAAGGGAGAAATCGTTAAAAGAGCGCTGAGGCTCGGACTCATCTGGAGGCCGGGCCTTCTTTCTGAACTGATAAGGGAGGATCCGGGGCTCAGGGAGGAGCTCGACGGTTTGGAGAAAGAATTCAAGGAGGCCTGGGAAAGGGGAGATAAAGAGGAGTGCGTCGAGATTCTTGAGAGATGGGAGAAGGCGCTCCTCGGAGCCCTGAGGAGGCGGAAGAAAGGTACAGTTTGGCCCCCTGGGGAGAAATAAGAATGCTTAAGGCACCAGCTCCTTGTGGAGGGGCTCAAGTTGTTTTAAAATAAGGGGGAGGAATCTCGAAGCTTTGGTGTTTTGATGGAGACTTTGAAATCTGTGCAAAGGCCGATGAAAAGGTTAGGACTATTTAAGACCAATAAAAGGGGGTAAAATGGCTACCGTTCTTGTCGGCAATCTGATAGAGAAATTGATGTCAAACCGGGCGAGGGAGGCCATTCTCGTTCCCGGAGCACCGCCGACCCTCAGAAGGGGAAAGGAATTCATACCCATTTCTGCTGAAAAATTGACCCCCGACGACGTCAGGCAGGTGTTGATCAACCTGCGAGCGAGGTCAGTCCGCATAAACTCCCCCCTCGAGGAAGCCGGCCATTTTTCCTTCGGTGTTTCCGGAGTAGGGCGGTTCAGGGTCAGCTATGTCACACAGAGGGGCTCTTATGCCGTGTTTCTGCACGTGGTGGAGGAAAAGACTCCTTCGCTCTGGGATCTCGTTCCCGACGATGACGTCAGGTCAGTGCTACAGGAGGTGCAGAACCTTCAGAACGGCCTCATCTTTATCACCGGTCCTTATACTATCTGCAACACCGATCTCGCCGGAGCCCTTCTCCTCGAAATCCTCACCAACAGGGCAGCAGTGATCTATACCCTTGAACAGCCCCAGGCCTATTCGCTGAGGCACAATCGCTCCATCGTGGTGCAGAGAGAAGTGGGTTCCGATGTCCCCGATTTCGCCGAGGGGATAGCTGATGCCCTCAAGATAGCTGCCGACGTGATCTACATCGGCGACATACCGGATACGAAGACGGCCGAGGCGGCACTCAGAGCGGTGGAATCGGGAAGGCTCATAATAATAACCTATCCCTCGGGCGGGATAGTTGCCGGGCTCATATCTCTGGAGCGTTATTTTGCCGATCCGATAACCATGCGTCAGAGCCTCGCCCATACACTCTACGGGATCTTCTCGCCCTCTCCGCTCACGACAGGTGAGAGCCCCGCCCTGGCTATGGAGTGGCTCCTCAGGGATGACGAGATCACGAGGATGATAGAGGATGGCAACTTCACCGAGATGGAGAAGAGGATTAAGACCACGAGCAGGTTAACTGCCTGATTCCCGATTCAAGAGGGATCGAATGAAGGCCCGTTCCTCCTCCTCAGTGTGGATTTCCCCGCGGAGCCGGAGTACCTCGATCTTTTTGAGGATCTCGCCGATTTCCCTTCCCGAGAAGCCCATTTCCATGAGCTCCGCAGGTCTTATCCGGGGCGAGGCATTCCTCTTCCGGCGGAGGTAATCGAGGAGAAAATCTCTGAGACCTGGCCTGCAGGCTGCCAGGACGAGGAGGGCTTCCTCGGCGCGCTTCCCTTGTTTCAGATGGAATTCCCCGGGATCCGTCTCTATTTTCTCTTCCCGCAGCTCAAGGAAGTCCATAAGGACTTTCTTCTCAGATCTCTCGAGGGGGAGGTTCTGGACGAATTCCCGGGCTCCGGCGCTTTCGGGCAGGTAGAGGGCGAAAAATAGGACCCAATCGCCTTCCTTCCTTTCTCCGAGAAGCTTATCGAGCCTCCTGAGTTCCTCTATGGAAGCTTTCCTGTGTTCCCAGGGGAAGAGGCCCCTTGCCTCGACCTCATGAAAGAACTCCGCCCGCCTTTCCTCCGTCGATCCCCTTCGAAGCTCGTTTTCTATCCTGGGGAAAGTCAAAAGTCCCGCGTATTTCCTCGCCAGATCGAACTCGCGCTCGGTCAGCGGGTCATAGGAAAAGTCGAACCTCAGAGAGTAACGTATTGCCCTGTAAGCGCGGGTGGGGTCGTCCCGGAAGCTGCCCTCCTTGAGGACTCTGATGGTGCCCCTCCGGAGGTCTTCGAGACCGGATGCTGGGTCTATGAGTTCCCCGAAGTTCGATTTTCTCAGGGAGATAGCCATGGCGTTGATGCTGAAATCACGCCGCCAGAGATCTTCCTCTATGGATTCAGCGGGCTCGACCTCTGGGAGGACCGCCGGGCGGGGGTATCTTTCCCTGCGGGCCCTGACAACGTCGAGAATCCTCCCATCGGGAAATGCGAATTTTGCCGTCATGAACTCTGAGAGCCGGAATTCAACGGGCCCGAGCTTCTTTATGGGTTCGATGAATTTTTTAATATCTTCGAGAACGACGATATCGATATCGGGGCTTCTTTTGCCGAGAAAAAGGTCCCGGGGATATCCCCCTACAACGTAGACTTCCTCCTCTCCGAGGAGTTCAGAGAGGCGCTTCAGGAAAGGATCACTCTTGAGGCGATCGGCGAGATTCACTCAAGCGGTTCCAGGAGGAACAGTACCTGTCCGTATTCCACGGGCTGAGCGTTTTCAACCAGGATCTCGACCACCTTCCCGTTGATATCCGATTCTATCTCGTTCATGACCTTCATCGCCTCGACTATGCACAGGACCTGCCCCTTTTTGACGATATCTCCGACCTGAACGAAGGGATCGGCGTCGGGAGCGGGAGCCCTGTAGAAGGTCCCAACGATGGGCGACTTGATGGGATGGAGGTTTCTCTTCTCCTCGACCTGTTTCTCCTGGGGCTTTTCCTGGGGAGCACTTTCTCGTTTCGGGGCGGGCGCGGTCTGCGGCGTTACAAGGGCTTCTCCAGGCCTCACCTTCACTATCCTGACCCGCGTGAAGAGGTCGCTGACCTCTATCTCCGCGAGCCCATTTTCCTCAAGGATCTTTATGAGTTCCTTTATTTTTTCCAGCTTCACTCTTTAACCCTCTCCAGATATTTTCCAGTCCTCGTGTCGACCCTGACTTTGTCCCCGATCTGGACAAAGAGAGGAACCTGGATGACGAGCCCCGTCTCAAGCTTGGCAGGTTTCGACCCTCCCGATGCCGTATCTCCCTTGAGCCCGGGATCGGTCTCCACAACTTCCAGCACAACAGAATTGGGCAGTTCGATTCCGAGAGGGCTGCCGTCGATGTACAGGATCGTCACCTCAAGGCCTTCTTTCAGGTACGGCAGGATGTCCTTCAGCTGATCCTCTGGAAAGATGTGCTCTTCGTATGTCTCTATGTCATAGAAAACGTAATTGTCGCCCGTCGTGTAGGAAAAGGCAGCGGGTCTCCTTTCCACCCGGACCTCTTCGACGGTATCGGTATCCCTGAGGCTTATCTCCCTCACCTGTCCCGTCCTCATGTTTTTGAGCTTGGTCCTTATGGTGGCGCCTCCCCTCCCCATGTGAATGTGCTGAAAATCCACCACAAGATAAATCTCCCCGTCGAGTTTTATGGCCATCCCTGTCCTGATATCGGGCATGTGCAACCTCCTTTATACCTTGATCAATTCCTTGCTGGACGCCGTCAGTATCCGTGGGCCGTCCTTTCGAAGCACAACCATATCCTCGATCCTCACCCCCCCGAAACCCGGCAGGTAGATGCCGGGCTCAACGGTGAAGACCGTATTTTCCCTGAGAATTTCCTCGGAGCTCTCCGCCACGCGGGGCAGCTCGTGGACGTCCAGCCCCACGCCGTGGCCGAGCCCATGGCCGAATTGCTCTCCGTAACCCCGCTCCTTTATGTAATTTCTTGCGATGCCGTCGAGATCGGCGGCTTTCATCCCTATTCTTGCCCTTTCTTCCGCCAGTGTCTGGGCCTTCAGGGTGATCTCATAGATCTCCAGGAATTTGGGATCGGGCGAGTTTCCTATCCAGATCGTGCGGGTCATGTCGGAGTTGTAACCGTCGAGTCTGGTGCCGAAATCCATGACCACCATGGTTTCCCTTCCCAGTTTGACCGGTCGGGGCCTGGCATGGGGGAGGGCAGAGTGAGGACCCGAAGCGACGATCGTTGAGAAGGCAAAACCTTCGGCGCCGTGCCTTTTCATCCTGTATTCGATCTCTGCGGCTAATTCCAGTTCGGTCATGTCAGGATTTATGATTTCCAGCACCTCGGAGAAGACCTCATCGGTTATTCTCTGCGCCCTTTCTATTTTTTCTATCTCCTCGTCGGTCTTGGTGGACCGCAGTTCCATGATGTAGTCGGGCAGGGGAAGTAACTCGCGGTCTCCCAGGAGTTTTTTGAGCTCTTCGTAAAAACTGTATGTCGCATATTTCGATTCAAACCCCACCCGTTTTGCATTTCCTATGAATGCCGTGGATTCTTCGAGGAGTTTTTTCCCGATATGAATCTCAAATTCGGCCGAGACTTCCTGGGCAGATTGCTCTTTGTACCGGAAGTCGGTGAAAAAATGTGCCTCTTTTTCGGATATGAGGAGCAGTGCGGAGGAACCGGAGAACCCCGAGAGATACCTTATGCTGGAGAGATTGGTCACGTACATTGCCTCGGCGTTTTTCTCGGCCATAAAAGCCCTGAGCTTTTTCAGTTTTTCGGCCATCAGGTTTTTTCCTCCTTAAATCCCTGCTTCCAGACCCAGATGTTCTTTTTGTCCATGTCTTCTATCGAACGGAAAAGCAGTCGGATCTCCTCAGTGGCGCCGGCAAGGTGTACGGCTTTTCCCGTCCGCTCCTTCAGCTCCTCCAGCTTCATCTCGATGTCAAAGGCCCAGGGGTACAGGAAATAAACCTTGCGGTAATGGAAAAAGGCCTCCTTGAAGTCGCCCTTCTCCTCGAGGAGCTGGGCGAGCCTGTAAGCAGAGGGGAAATCATAAGGTTCCAGCCTCAGGGCCTCTCTGAAGGCCGCCAGAGCCTCGCTTTTCCTCGACAGCTTGAGGAGGATCTCTCCCCTGAGATGATGGGCAAAGGGCTGTTCACGGTTGCGGGTTATCGCCTCGTCGACTGTTTTCAATGCCTGCTCGTATTTTCCCTCCCCAAAGAGAAGTGATGCCTTCTTCAGGAGGGGGATAAACTTCTCCCTGTTCTGCCCCATTCTCAAAGATTATGCCAAATTTTTTGCCCTGTCAAGACAGAGCCCCGCTGAAGGTAATTTGCCTTCGATGGCCTGATTTCTATTTTCAGGAGCTCTTGCATTACAGGCTGATGAGCGCACCGGAGCGCTCGTTCCTGATTTTTATCTTTTTGGGGGCGGGGCTCGCAGGCGAGCCCCGACCCCATATCAGCTCACCTCACCTTCAGGATACGCAGGGCCGGCCTTCCCTTTTCTGTGGCGAAATAGAGGCCGGGAGGTAGGAGATCGATGGAAACCGTCATCCTCCTTCCGGCGGCATCGAAAACACTCCATTTCCCCTTTAAGGTTGAGACACTATCGCTCGCCGACAGGTGGACACGTGGCCTTTCCCGGACTGCAGAGGGCTTTCTCCGGCCGAGTATCGGCGAAAGAGTGAAACTGTTTCTTGCGTCGTGATTCTCCTGCAGCCAGTCTCCCTGAGGGGAAAATTCCGAGATCTCATATGCATAGAGAATTCCGTTGGGGCTGAGAGCGACGAGGTCGGACCTTTTGTCCCCGTCGATATCGGCCACGGCGGGGGTGAGTAACCTGTTGTTACAGGGGCACTGGGCAAGGACGATGGGCCATCCCTTTTCGATTTTGCCGTTTATGTCAAAGGCGTAGACCTTCACTTTGCTGTTGTTCGCGCAGAACTGTACCACCACGGAGTTCTTTTTCCCACCGTGCAGGTTCACGGCGAGGGCTTCGCCTGGAAATCCCGAGCTCCGGAATATGGGTTCCCCATGATTGCAGGGCGTTCCATCGGCCCTGGCGACGTATACGATTCCCGTCATGATATCCGTGGCCGTTAGTATGACCTCCGGCAGCCCGTCTCCGTCGAGATCGCCGGCCGACAGGCCACAGGGAACGTAAAAGATCGATGAAATGCCGGTCCTAAGGGGCCAGCCCGGGACCGTAGTTCCGTCGAAAGCCAGGGCATTGAGTGTCAGCCGGTCCTCCAGCTCGCCCATGAGGAGTATCTCTAACTTCACGTCGCCGTCCAGATCGACAAGGATGCCACCGAAGATCGTATCCAGCCCTGAACTGAACTCCCGGAGCACATCGCCGTTGAGGTCCACAATCCTGATCGGATCAGTCAGGACGATGAGTTCGAGGGCGGGATCTCCCTCCACATCGGCCGTGAGTATGTCCCCGCCGAGGAGGCCCGGGTTTCCATTGTGGGGAAGAACGATTTCACCGCTGCCCTTTATCACGTGGGGCCCGAAGGAAGAAGGAGCTATGAGCTCATCGAGGCCATCTCCGTCCATATCGATGAGGGAAAGGACTCCGAGCCTGGTCCTGATTGTGACCCAGCCTATGGTGACCGGCCAGGGAGGAAGCAGGGCGCCCCATGTGTTGAAAAGATAAGTCCTGATGGAGTCATCGAGCCAGTAAGCTCTGCCAGCGGCGATTTCCTGATGTCTTCCATTCCAGGCGTTTCCCACTGCCGCCTTCGAATTGAAGATGTATCCTCGCATGGTCGGCCATCCGTCCATCACGACGCCGTGCCCATCCACTGCCCAGATGCCTCCGGCCACCGCGACGATGTCGTCACTTCCATCGTCGTTAAGGTCCGCTGTGGCAGGCGAGTAGACGAATCCTCCGTCGAGATGAACCGGGAATCCAGGCTTGGGAGAAGGAAGAAAACAGACAATAAGGGCAAGGGATATTCCCCATCCCATTGCCACCCACCTCCTTTGGTTTAGTTCGATTACCTCCCCAGAATCTCCATCGCCGCGAGCGCCGTGTTGTGGTGTATCTCAACCACCTCGTCGAGGGGGTTCGTATATCCGCCTCCCAGGGTGATGGCGACGGGTATAGAGCGCTCGGCGGCGTAGCTATATACGAGCTCGTCCCTTTTTCTCAATCCCTCCTTTGAGAGCCTAAGCTGGCCGAGGGGATCCCCCCTGTAGGGATCGGCTCCGGCCTGGTATATTATGATCTCTGGTTCGATCCTCCTGAAGGCTATTTCGAGCCCTTCCCTGAGTTTCTCCAGATATTCCTCATCGCCGACCCCGGCATCGAGCCCTATATCGAGGTCCCCGGGTTCCTTGGGATAAGGATAAAGGAGCTCCTGGTGAATCGAGAAAGTGAAGACATCGGGATCACCACGAAAAATAAAGGCAGTGCCGTTTCCCTGGTGAAGGTCGCAATCGACGATGAGGGCCTTCTTGATTTTCCCCGCGGCTTTGAGCTTTTTAACGGCATAAGCGATATCGTTTATGTAGCAGAAACCCTCGGCATGGTCGGGGTAAGCGTGGTGGAATCCTCCCCCTATGTTCATGCTCCAGCCCTCTTCAAGGGCTATCGAGGCGGCCCTGTGAGATCCCCCGGCCATGTAGATGAACCCCTCCACCACCGTCGGGTTGAGAGGGGCCTCCGACATCAGCGTCCTCCATGTCCAGCGAAGGTTGATGAAATCCTCGAGATACTCCTTCTCGTGGACCAGCATGAGGTCTTCGAGAGAGGGCCTTTCGGGCTCCACGAAGTAGCTCTCATCGCCCAGGTCCTGCAGGAGCTTTCTCCTCAAGAGCTCGTACTTCTCCACGGGAAAGACGTGTCCCTCCAGGTCCATCAGGTACTTTTTCGAAAAGACGAATTTCATCAGCGGCTTTCGAGAAGGGTTTTGAAGTAAGCTTCTATCAGTTTTCTCATCTTGGCAGGAATTTTCTCCCTGCGTGCCTCTAAAAGGGCCCTTCTGAGCCTCTCCCTTTCCTGAAGTTCCTTAATTGGCCCGGGGTTTCTGGCGATGAATTCCTTTCCGGGCTTAGATTCCCTTTTCCTCGTGAACTCGCGCTTTCTTATGGATCTCTGAGCCTCGAGGAGGCGGGTCAGGAGCTTCTGCTGTTCCTGCAGGAGCTTTTCGTCTATCTTCTTTTCCTGCATTTTCTTCGCTATGTCAGCGGCCTGTTTCGCCGCCTCTTCCAGTGCCCTGAGAAGTCCTTCCTCGTTGAGGCTGCTCGAGAGCTCCTGGAGCGCCTGGCTTATGGCTTTCTGTCGGGCGGCGAGCTGAGCGAGCTGTTCCTGGGTCGGCTGCGGCAGGGGCGTGGGGAGAGGTATAAGCGACTGAGTGCCCTGGTTTATCGCGGCCTGCTGCTGTGCCATCTGAGCCAGTGATTTCATGGCTTCCTGGAGTCCTGTGGAGGAACAGGAGCTGTTCATACAGCTCTGAGTGTTGTACATCTCCACGACGGCGCGGTTCAGGCTCTCGAGGGCCCTCATCGCCGCACGTTTACCCTGGCCTATACGGTTGTTCTCGCAGGATTCCTTCGCCTTAAGCATCTCGTTACGGGCCTTTGAGAGGAGGCCGGCAATGCGGGGAGAGGCAAAAAAGGTCTGTTTCATCAGGTCCATGTACTCTTTTATCGTTTTTTCGACGGCGCGTCTCAGCCCCTCTTCTCTGAGGGCGAGCTCGCGGGAGTCGAGCTTCTCCCAGTCACTCAGCACCTCCTCCTGCCTTTTCGATGTGAAGATGGAGGATTCCCTTATCTTCTTGATGGCCTCTGTCAGGCGGGCCATCCTCATGGAAGACATGTTCATGTGGAGTGCCAGGAGGTGCTGGCTCATCTTCTTGAGCCCCTTTCTGACGCTTTCCATTTTCTTCATGGCGCCAGGTTTATTCCCGCCCTGCATTTCACCCGAGGCCTGTTCTGCGAGCTTCTCCAGCTGCTGGAGCTGCTCGGCGGAGAGCGCCAGGCTCTCTGCGAAGGCCGAATCAGCCGACTCGGCGAGGGATTTCTGCAGCTCTTCGAGTCCCTTCCTGAATTCCTCCATCTCGCTTCGCAGCTGGCTTTCCTTTCTGGCCGTTTCCTTGAGCTCTTCCGGAGACTTATGTTTTGCCTCCTCTTCTATGTTTCTCTGTTTTTCGGCGAGTCTTTCGGCCATCTCCGAGAGCCTGAGGAGCTCCGATTCTTCCTTGAACCTCTTGAGGATGTTGGACATCCTCTCCAGGTTCTCCATCATCATTTCCTGGTTGAGCTTCAGTTCACTGAGAGCCTTCTGTATCTCCTGAGGGTTGAGTCTGTTCAGAGCCTCCTCCAGTTTTTTCAGCGCTTCCCGCATCTCCTCGGTCATGACCTCCTCGAAGAGCTGCCGCACCTCCTGGATCTTCTCGAGGAGCTCGGGCGAGAGGCTCGGGCTCGAGGCGATCTTTTCCATGAGCTGATCAAGTTCCGAAAGCCTGTTCTCGAGCTCTTTTATGGTCTCCTTCTGGCTTTCGAGGAGCTTCTTGAGTTCTTCTTTTTTGCTCCAGTCTATGTTTTTCTCCTCTTTGAGGAGCTTTTCCATCTCCTCCATTTTCTTTTTGAGCTCCGATGCCTTTTCCCGGAGCTGGCCGGCCGTCTTCTCTCCCTGGGCTGAAGCGCGCTCGGCCTCGGCGTAGATCTCCTCCATGGTGGGCACCCGTATGATCAGAGGAGAGCTGAGGGCCTTCTGGCCCTTGCTGTC
>Ga0116200_10000238_pt1 | contig 16412 bp, 12 predicted proteins | sample Mar14436cmmetaG_FD_94478 | JGI IMG/M metagenome (GOLD analysis project Ga0116200, IMG submission 94478) | Marine hydrothermal vent microbial communities from Guaymas Basin, Gulf of California to study Microbial Dark Matter (Phase II) - Marker... ... | reverse complement strand
TCGGTGCTGTTGTTGTTCCAATAAATCCAATGTACAAAGAAGTTGAACTTGAATACATCTTGAACGACTCCGAGGCTACGACACTCATAATCCACAGCATGGTCTACCCAGTATTTGAAAAAATAAGAGATAACACGAAAGTTAAAAGAATAATCATTACAGGGAAAGGTGGCTTGAGAGGGCTGGTAGAGAGGGGAAAAGGAACGTTAAAAATGCCGGAAATAAACTCCAAAGAGGACTTAGCAGCATTGCCCTATACTGGAGGGACTACTGGTTTGCCTAAAGGCGTTATGCTAACTCATTTTAACTTAGTTTCAAACGCTCTGCAGCTTGCCGTTGCTTTTGGTTTGAGTCACATGGATACTCACGTTGGCAGTATGCCAATGTTTCATATGGCAGAATTTGGATTTTTTAACATCGTACTGGCAGTTGGTGCAACATACGTAGTAATGGGGAGATTCGATCCAAAGCTTATGGCAGAAAACATTGAGATGTACGAAGCGACAGTAACTTGGCTGGTTCCGCCAGCTCTAAATCAGCTCGTAAATTATCTAGAGAGCTCGGAAAAAACATATGACTGGAAGTTTTTGAGGGTTATTGCCACTGGGGCTTGGCCTGTTGCACCAGTTTTGATTGATAAGATAAAGAAACTTGCTGCTGAGAAGTGCAACAATCAGAGGTTACAGCACAACCAAGTTTGGGGGATGACTGAGGCCAGTCCTATGGTTACAACTAATCCTCTGTTAAGGCTTGATAAAAGCCACACTCAGGGAATCCCACTTTCAGATATAGAACTCAAAGTGATAGATACAGAAACTGGAAAGGAGCTTAATCTTAACGAGAGTGGAGAGATTGTAATTAGGGGTCCAAACGTTTTTAAGGGTTACTGGAAAAGAGAGAAGGAGAACGAAGAGTGCTGGTGGTACGATAAAAATGGAAAGAAGTTTTTCAGAACTGGCGATATAGGCTACATAGACGATGAGGGATTTCTGCACTTCCAGGACAGAGTGAAGGAAGTAATAAAATATAAAGGCTATACGATCGCTCCATTCGAGCTTGAATCGCTTCTGATAAAGCACGAAGCTGTGATGGATGCAGCTGTCATCGGCAAGCCCGATCCAGAAACTGGTGAAATACCCAAAGCCTTCGTCATTCTCAAACCTGAGTATAGAGGTAAAATCAGTAAAGAGGAGATAATTGAGTGGGTTAAGAATCGGATTTCTGGTTATAAGAGAATTAGGGAGGTTGAGTTTGTCGAAGAGCTCCCGAGAACTCCGGCTGGGAAGCTCCTGCGTAGGGTGTTGAGGGAGATGGAAATGAAGAGGTGTGGAGCATGAGGGTTTTGGTTGTTGGTGCTGGAACGATGGGGCACGGTATAGCTGAAGTGTGCGCACTTACAGGGCACGAGGTAACCCTGGTTGATATCAAGGATGAATTTCTCGAGAAGGCGATGCAGAAAATTAACTGGAGCCTGAGAAAGCTCGCAGAAAAAGGAAAACTGAAGGAGAAGGTAGAAGATGTACTCAGCAGGATTAAAACGACAACGAATCTTGCTGAGGGGGCAAAAAATGCTGATTTTGTGATTGAGGCCGTGGTTGAGAATACAGACGTGAAGAAAGAAGTCTTCAAAACTCTCGACGAGAACTGCAGAACTGAGGTAATACTTGCAACGAATACGTCCACGATACCGATCACAGATATCGCAGAGGCGACGAATAGAGCAGATAAGGTCATAGGACTGCACTTCTTCAACCCTCCGACTCTGATAAAGCTGGTTGAGATCATCAGAGGTGAGAAGACGAGCGATGAAACCCTGCAGAAAACAATAGAGTTTGCAAAGTCAATTGGAATGGAGTATGTTACTGTGGAGAAAGACGTTCCAGGATTCCTAGTGAATAGAATAAACCTAAGAGTTTTCACCGAAGCTATACGGCTAGTTGAAGAGGGTTATAAACCAGAGGAGGTTGATGCAGTGTCCAAGTATAGACTTGGACTGCCAATGGGAATATTGGAAGTCGTTGACTTCAGTGGGGTTGATGTAGTCTATTATGTAATGAATGAGGTTGTTAAGAGGGGCGTAAACATTAGACCATCCAAACTTCTGGAAGAGATGGTAAATGAAGGTAAACTCGGAATGAAAGTCGGTAAAGGATTTTATGAGCATAAAGGAATATATCATAGAGTCAAAATACCAAAAAATCTTGCATATGAGCTCAATCCTATAAGGTTGCTTGCTCCAGCCGTAAATGAGGCGGCATGGCTTCTGAGGAATGAGGTTGCAAGCAAAGAGGACATAGATAAGGCTATGACGCTAGGCATGGGTTATCCGAAGGGATTGCTTGAGATGGCAGATGACCTTGGGATAGATAGAATTGTTAAGATGCTTGAGTTTAGAAAGGAGGAAACAGGGCTGGATGAATACGAAGTGGATCCACTGCTCAGGGAGATGGTCGAATCCAACAAGCTCGGAAAGAGGAGCGGGGAGGGATTCTACAGATGGAAGTATGAGAGAGTTGAATTTGGTCCGGTGATATACGAGAAAAGGCACAACTATGTGGTAATCACAATGAACCGGCCTAAGAAGCTCAATTCTCTTAATGAGGAGATGTGGATAGGCTTAAACAAAGCTTTTCTGAAGGCCGAGGAAGATAAAGATGTTAAGGCTGTAATAATCACAGGAAAGGGAAGGGCATTCTGTGCTGGAGATGATATAGCTGTTATGGGATCATGGCAAAAATTCATCGATGGAAAGGAGTTCTTTGAGAAAGTTGCATCTCCACTCATCTACACGCTGATGAACTACACAAAGCCGGTAATATCACTTGTAAATGGATATGCATTCGGTGGTGGAATGGAGCTAAATCTTTTCTTTGATATCATCATTGCAAGCGAAAATGCAAGTTTTGCTGTTCCAGAAGGACTTATCGGTGCAATTCCGCCAATCGCCTCAACGATTGGCGTTGCTATGGTTGGTAGAAGGTTCGCAAGATATTGCCTAACGGGTGAGCAGATGGATGCTGAGGAAGCTAAGCAACTCGCTCTTGTCGATCTTGTTGTTCCACCAGACCAGCTTGAAATAGTCGGCATAGAATTCGCTGATAAAATTTCGAAGCTTGCCCCACTGTCTACAAAGGCTATAAAGAGTTCCATGAAATCTGTTAAAGAGGTGTTCAGGAATTCGCTTGAAGTCGGAATGAGAGAAATTATGACACTCATACCAACTGAAGACTTTGCAGAAGGTATGAGATCATTCGTTGAAAAGAGGAAACCGGAGTGGAGGGGACTATGAGCTATGAACTTTGAACTGAATGAAGAACAGAGAATGATTCAGAATGCTGCTAGAGAGTTTGCAGAGAAGGAAATAAAGCCTGTTGCAAAGGAATACGATGAAAAAGGAGAATATCCCTTTGAAATCTTCAAAAAAGCTGCAAAGCTGGGATTTGTTGGAATTGACATGCCAGAGGAATACGGCGGAGGTGGTATGGGCTTTTTAAGCTCTACTCTCGTAAGCATAGAATTTACCAGAGCTGACAGCAATGTAGGTGGTGCTGTCCTTACTTCAACCCTTGGCTGTCCGATGCTCAAGTACTTCGGCAGTGAAGAGCAGAAGGAGAAGTATTTGAGAGCTGTAATGGATGGTAAAACGACTTCAGGTGTGGCAATTACTGAGCCTGATGCTGGAAGTGACGTTGCAGCGATAAGGACGATGGCAAAAAAGGTTAAAGATGGTTGGATAGTAAATGGAACAAAGACATTCATAACAAATGGGAGCATATCTGACTGGATCGTATTGCTTGCAAAAACTAATCCGGAGGCAGGATATAAAGGGATAAGTGCCTTTGTGGTGGAAACTCACTGGGATGGTTATGAGGCTAGGAGAATAAAGAAAATGGGATTGAATTGCCACGATACCTGTGAGCTCTTTCTTAAGGATCTCTTCATTCCGGAAAAGAATTTAGTTGGCGAGGAAAATAAGGGATTTCACCAGCTCATGCGGTTCTTCAATGAGAGCAGAGTTGGAGTTGCAGCCATACAGCTGGGAATTGCTATTGGTGCTTATGAGATGGCTTTGGACTATGCAAAGCAGAGAAAAGCCTTTGGAAAGCCGTTAATCGAACACCAAGCAATCCAGTTCAAATTAGCAGATATGTGGACAGAAATAGAAGCAGCTAAGCTATTGGTCTACAAAGCAGCTTGGTTGGTTGATAAGGGTAAACCTGACCCGGCATTAAGTTCGGCTGCTAAACTCTTTGCAAGTGAGGCGGCAATTAAAGTTAGTTATGAAGCTGTCCAAATATTTGGTGGGTATGGGTTTAGTAAAGAGTATGACATTGAAAGGTATTATAGAGATGCCAGAGCTGGAACGATTTATGAGGGGACGAGTGAGATACAGAGGCTTATTATTGCAAGAACACTTGCTGGAAAAATCCATTTTTGAGGTGGTAGTATGATCTTGCATTCGGAGGATGTTATTAGAGAATACACGGAGAAAGGATATTGGGGAGTAAAAACCCTCCTTGATTATTTTTATGAGAATGTGGAGAAAAATTCTGATAGGGAAGCTCTGGTTGACCCCCCAAATAAAGAAGAGCTTGTCGGATTAAAGCCTGAGAGAATTAGCTACGAGAAGCTTGGAAAAATAGTCGATGCTGTGGCAGCAGAATTGCAGGAGAGTGGAGTTTTAAAAGACAGCATTGTTTTGGTTCAGCTTCCAAACACATGGGAGTTAGCAATGCTTTACCTCGCAATTGCCAGAGCTGGAGGGATAATATCGCCGATGCCGATGCAGTGGAGGCAGAGAGAGTTAAAATACCTTGCTAAGCTCACAAACGCCAAGCATTACATCACAGTTGAAGAATTTAAAGGCTTTAAACACATTGATGCAGGTAAAGAATTTGTTGAGAGAGTCTTTTCCATCCACGATATAAGAAAAATGGCAAAGAGCAACAAAAAACCAGAAGATGTGAAAATTGATGCAAACGATATTTTTACAATCTGCTGGACTTCTGGGACTGAAGCCGATCCTAAAGGTTGCCCGCTGAGTCACAACAACTGGATATACCAGAGTGGAAACCTTGTGAAGGCTTGCAAGTTGCAAGATGGAGACAGACAGCTCTGTGTTGCTCCACTCGTCAATATGACTGCTGTAGGCGTTAACTACATACCGTGGATACTCACAGCAGGGACATTTGTATTGCATCACCCCTTTTATCCAGAAATGTGCCTGAAACAGCTTGTAGAGGAAAGCATAAATTTCACTATTCTCGTTCCAGCGGTACTTAACATGATTTTGAAATATCCCGGAATAGAAAAATTTGATCTGAGTCGTATAAGGACAATTACGACTGGTTCCGCTCCACCATCAAAATGGGTGATGGAAGAATTTAAGCGGAGGTGGGATATTGACATCATCAACATCTGGGGACAGAATGAGGGGACAGCACTAGTTGCAGGACCTGATGACGTGCCAGATCTGGAAAAAAGAGTCGATCACTTTCCCAATTGGGGCAGGGATTGTGGATGGAAAAGTGGTATTAGAGGGATAGAAACAAAAATAGTTGATGCTGATGGAAACGAGCTGAATAAAGCAGGAGAAATTGGGGAGCTACTTTACAGGGGACCTAATGTAATCCCATGCTACTTCAATAGACCAGATCTAACGGAAAAAGCTTTTATAAATGGATTTTTCAGAACTGGCGATCTTTTTGTGATTAAAGATGAGTGTTACATCGGGTTTTATGACAGGAAGAAAGATGTTATAATCAGAGGAGGTTTCAACATCAGCGCCGCTGAAGTTGAGAACGTGCTTCTTGAGCATCCAAAGGTTCTTGAAGTTGCTGCAGTTGGTATGCCTGACGAAATTCTTGGAGAAAGGGTTTGCGTATTTGTTGTACCAAAAGGCGAGGCACCATCGCTTGAAGAGCTTAGAGAGTTCATGAAAGGGAAAGGTGTAGCAATTTACAAACTTCCTGAAAAACTTGTAATAGTAGACAAAATCCCAAGAAACCCTGTTGGCAAGATACTAAAATCTCTGTTGAGGGAGGAGTTGAAAAAGGAGTTGAATAAAAATGTTTAAGTTTTTGGTTTTTTAAGTATTTTGAGTAAGGAGGTGCGATATATGAAATTTGTAAGGGGTTTTCCGTCAACCATGATGGATGACTACCCGCTGAACACGACTGAAATAATAAAATATGCTGCAAGAACTTTTCCAGAGCAGGAAATTGTATCTCGCAATTTGGATGGAAGTATATTTAGATACAATTACGAAGAAGCATTCAAAAGAATATCGAGACTTGCCAACGCTCTCGAAAGTTTGGGAGTCGAGGTTGGAGATAGAGTGGGCGTTTTGAGTTGGAACACTCACAGACTTTATGAACTCTTCTTCGGTGTACCGGGTATAGGTGCAGTGTTACTACAAATGAATCTAAGGCTGCACCCTGAAGACCTCGCATATGTTGCAAACCACAGTGGAGCCAAGGTAATCTTCGTTGATGAATCACTTATTCCGATAGCAGAGGCAATCGCACCGAATATCAAGGCTGAAAAATATGTCATTATGACCGATGGCGAATTGCCAGAAACGAAACTTCCAAACGTACACAGCTACGAAGAACTTTTGAGGGAGCAGGATGATGAATACGATTTCCCAATGATAGATGAATCATCAGCGTACTCAGCCTGCTATACATCCGGAACTACTGGAAGGCCAAAAGGTGTTTATTACTCCCATAGGGCTATAGTTCTACACTCTATGATAGCGGCAATATGCCTTGGATTGAGGGCTGATGATGTATACATGCAGATCGTCCCAATGTTCCATGCCCAGGGATGGGGTGTGTTTTTTGCAGCAACACTTGTTGGGGCAAAACTTGTATTTCCTGGAAGATATACAGCTGATAACCCGAAACCTCTCGTAGATTTGATGCAAAGTGAAAAGGTAACGGCAACTGCTGGAGCGCCAGCAATATTTATACCGCTATTGAACTACTTGCAGAAGCTCGAAGAAAAGCCGGTGTTTAATATCAGGGCATTCAGCGGTGCTACAGAACCACCGCTGGCAATGATGAAGGGTTTGAAAGAGCTCGGTATTGAAATAATTCATGCCTATGGTGCTACTGAAACGACACCGATTGTTTGCTACAATCCGATAAAGCCAAAGCAGAAAAAAGAACTCAGCGAAGATGAAATTTGGGACTTGAAAAGGAAGCAAGGGATTCCAGTTTTTGGAGTTGAAGTTAAAATTGTAGATGACAGTGGGAAAGAGCTACCTCACGATGGAAAAACAGCTGGAGAGCTGCTGATAAGAGGTCACTGGATTACTGCCGGCTACCACAACGATCCTCGTACATTTGAGTCGTTCATTGATGATGGCTTGTTGAAATGGTGGAAAAGTGGAGATGCAGCAACAATAGACGAGAATGGATATGTAAAGATCGTTGATAGGATTAAAGATGTAATAAAAAGTGGTGGTGAGTGGATAAGCAGCATTGATCTGGAGAATTTCTTGATGGCACATCCAAAAGTATTAGAGGCTTGCGTTGTAGGTATACAACATCCAAAGTGGGAGGAAAGGCCTTTAGCTTTTGTAGTTTTAAAGCCAGAATATAAAGGTAAAGTTACAAAAGATGAGTTATACGAGCATTTAAAGCAGAGATTCGCAAAATGGCAGTTACCAGATGAAATTCTATTTATCGACGAAATACCAAAGACAAGTGTTGGAAAATTCAGCAAGAGAACGCTAAGAGAGCAGTACAAAGACTTCTATATGAAGTAAACTGATTAATTAATACTCCATTGAGGTGCTTCTATGAAAATTTCTGAAGAGATGCTGCAAAAAGCATTTGATGAAATAAATGAAGAAAATATTAGAACAATTCGAGATGCCTATAACAAAATACAGAGGTGGGTAATTGCAGACTTTCCTAAAAGGTCTGCGCACAGGTATCCTAATAAGAAGGCAGTAATTTTCAGAGATCTTGAATTCAACTACAAACAGCTTGATGAACTCGCAAATGCTTTTGCAAATTCTCTGATTGAAATGGGGCTGAAGAAATACGACAGAGTGGCTGTTTTAGCCCACAACACACATCATCAGGTGATTTCGTGGTTTGGCTGTTGCAAGGCAGGAGCGGTGATGGTTCCAATAAACTACTTGCTTAGAGGGAGGGATATAGCTTACTGCGTAAACCACTCAGAATGCAAATACTTCGTTGTAGAGAATGATTTGTACGATCTCGTTAAGGATGACATTGACAAGATGGATGTAGAATTTATATGGTCTATGATTGGGGAGAAAGAACCACCAGAAGGTTTTTCCGAGTTTGATGAACTGTTGAAGAGTAGCAAGAAAGAACCCGATACAACGCTCAACATAGAGGACGTAGTTCAAATACAGTACACAAGTGGGACAGAAACTTTGCCCAAAGCAGTTATGTTGACAAACCAGTGCTTAATTTCGCAATACGTCAGTTGCATTGTAGATGGAGGGTATGAAAGTAAAGACATCGTTCTTCACGCATTGCCTTTGTACCACTGTGCACAGCAGCACGTCTTTCTTACACCCTACATATGGCTTGGAGCAACTAACATTTTGCTTTACAGAGCAGATCCTGAGGAGATGATGAAAGCTGTTGAAAGATTTGGAGTAAATTCCTTGTTCGCCCCTCCAACAGTCTGGATTGGTATGCTTAGACATCCAAACTTCGATAATTACGATCTGTCCTCACTTGAAAAATGTTATTATGGAGCCTCAATCATGCCCGTCGAAGTTTTGAAGGAGTTGTTGAGCAGACTTCCAAAAGCTAAGTTCTGGAACTACTATGGACAGACTGAGCTTAGTCCAGCTCACACGACTTTAAAACCAGAGGATCAACTTACAAAACCAGGAAGTGCTGGAAAAGGATTGCTGAATATGCAGACGGTTTTGATGGATGATAAAGGAAACACAATCGAACAGCCCGGACTTCCAGGAGAAATATGCGGAATCGGAGGGCATGTGATGCTTGGATACTTCAAGGATTACGAGAAGACGAAAGAGGCTTTCAAATATGGCTGGTTCCACAGTGGAGATATTGGAGTATATGATGGAGACCTCTATATCACAGTTGTTGATAGAAAAAAGGATATGATAAAGAGTGGAGGAGAAAACGTTTCATCCAGAGAGGTTGAAGAGGTTATCTACAAGGATTCAAGAGTTTCTGAGGTTGCTGTTATTGGCTTGCCACACGAAAAGTGGATTGAAGCTGTAACAGCCATTGTTGTTCCCAAAAGAGGGGAAAAAATAACTGAAGAGGAAATCATACAACTCTGCAGACAGAATTTAGCTCCCTTTAAAGTGCCAAAGAAAGTTGTTTTTGTTGAAGAGTTGCCAAAGACGCCTACAGGAAAAATACTGAAGAGAGAGTTGAGAAAAATGTATTCAAACTTATATGGTGGCTAAAATGCGTAAAGTTGCTGTAGTAGGCATTGGAATGACAAAGTTCGGAGTTGCAGAAAAAACGGCAATGGAATTGTTTGCTGAAGCTGCAACGGATGCAATAGATGATGCCGGAATAACTACAAAAGACATTGAAGCACTATTTTTTAGTAATGTTCTTGGATTTTTCTCTGAAGGAATGGGAAATCCAGCACCATTTGCAGCTGCTGAGCTTGGACTCCAAGATATACCATCAACAAGATTTGAGGGAGCTTGTGCAACGGGAAGTGTCGCAATAAGAGACGCCTACATGTGGGTTGCGTCTGGATTCTATGATGTCGTGCTTGTCGCTGGGACTGAGAGAGTATGCAACATGGGAACGCCATTTGCAACGAGAACATTTGCTATGGGGCACGACAGCTATTATGAGCAGTTTACCGGCCTAACGTTTCCGGGAGTTTTTGCCATGATAGCTCATCTGTACTCAAAGAAGTATGGAATTCCATTACAGAAGCTCAAGGAGCAGATGGCTCTTGTAGCTGTAAAAAATCATGCTAATGCTTTATTAAATCCAAAAGCTCACTTCCACAAAAAAATTACAGTTGAAGATGTACTTAACAGCGTAATGATATGCGATCCCTTACAACTTTACGATTGTTGTCCGTTCTCAGATGGGGCAGCAGCGATAATTCTTGCATCTGAAGAAAAGGCTAAGAAAATGACAGACACCCCAATATACATTGCAGGAGCTGGACAGAGTTCAGCGGGTCCGCTATTCAGGCAGAAGGATATCACGATAACTCAGGCAAGAATTACATCCTCGAAAATGGCTTACAAACAGGCAAAAGTCGAGCCAAAAGATATCGACATTGTTGAATTGCATAACTGCTTCACAATTGCTGAAATAGTTGCAACTGAGGCGTTAGGGTTCTTTAATTTTGGAGAGGGTGGAAAGGCTGTTGAAGAGGGGTTAACACAAATTGGTGGAAAAATACCCGTTAATCCTTCAGGAGGTTTGAAGGCTAAAGGGCATCCAATTGGTGCTACTGGCATTGCACAAGCTGTTGAAATTGTTGAACAGTTAAGGGGAGAGGCAGGAAAGAGGCAGGTTGATGCTGAGATCGGCATGACTGACACCTTGGGTGGAGATTTAGCAACAATTTGCAATATCATCTACAGGAGATGATATGATGGAATATATATTGCCATATAAGAAGTGGGCAGAATCACTCAAAAATGGTAAGTTACTTGGTTTGAGGTGCAAGCAATGCAACTCTATAATAACCCCTCCACTAGCGGTATGCTCATGCGGTAGTAAGGATTTTGATGTAATCGAGCTTTCAGGTGAGGGAAAAATCGTTACATTCACAATTGTAAGAGTCCCCCCTGAGGGATTTAAACCGAGCATCGTCGCTCTTGTTGAGTTGAAGGAGGGAACTATGGTTGTGGGCAACGTTCTGTGTGGTATTGATGAGGCAGATATGAGTCTGATTGGTAAGGATATTGAAGTTGGCTGGAAAGAAGTCAAAGGGGACAAGTTTTCATCTGGGGACAGAATAATTCTAACGTTTAAAATAAAATGAACTGTGTTGAGTGTATAAACTTCAAAATTGAGTTGCAAAATGGAAGAATTGTGGAGATGTGCGAGATAAAAGGTGAGTTGAATTCTCCACTGCTCAATAGACTTGCCACATGTTGCAGTCACGATAGTTGCTCTTCATTTGACTCTGTATTTTTTATGGAACTTGAAAAGATAGCTGAAAGTTGTAAATATTTTAGGAGGAGGTATTATGGTAGGAATTGAATCATTAAGCGTGTATATTCCAACGTATAGGCTTGATAGAAAAGAAGTTTTTGATGCAATTGGCTGGATTGGTAGAAATTTTTTGCCTGGAGAAAAGGCCGTTGCAAATCATGACGAGGACAGCATTACCATGGCTGTAACTGCAGCGATGGAATGTTTGAAAGGCAGCGTGGATGCTGTGTTTTTTGCAAGCATCACAATGCCCTATAAAGAAAGGCAGAATGCAGAAATAATAGCAACTGCTCTCGATCTGGATTCGGGTGTTGTGACGGCAGACTTTACGGGATCAACAAAAGCTGTAACAACAGCATTAATTTCAGCCTTAAACTACGTTAAAGCCGGGAAGGCTGAAAAAGTTCTCGTCTGTGCATCTGATTGCAGACTCGGCAAAGCTGGAAGCTATCAGGAAATGGCGTTTGGTGATGGTGCAGCTGCTGTTGTGGTTGGAAAAGATAAGCTTGCAACGATGGATAGTTATTATTCCGTTTCATACGACTTTATGGACAACTGGAGGACAGATGAGGAAAAACTTCCGCACTCATGGGAGGATAGATGGATCAGAGAGGAGGGATACACAAAATTTATCGCAGAATCGATTTCGGGGCTTATGGAGAGAGAAGGCTTAAAAACTGAAGATATTACGAAGGTCTGCTATCCGTGTGTGTATCTGAGGGATCATCCCAAAATAGCCTTGTCCGTAGGATTCAAGCTCGAACAAATACAAGATCCGATGTTTACTGTTCTTGGAAACACTGGCAACGCTTATCCGCTCATGCTTTTAGCTGCAGCCTTAGAGGTGTCGAACACTGGCGACAAGATCGTAGTTGCAAGCTATGGAAGTGGGAGTGACGCAATCTTGATAACTTCCAAGAACAAAGTTGAGTTCTCAAGAAAGTTGAGGAGGAAAAAGAAGATGAGCTACGAGAAGTACATTGCTTACAGAAACATGATTCCGATTGAAAAGGGCTTGAGAGGAGAAGAAGTTGCTCCAACAGCGATCTCAGTTCTCTGGAGAAACAGGAGGGAAATTCTTGCTCTTGTCGGCTCAAAATGCAAAGAATGTGGAGTTCCACAATATCCAGCTCAAAGAGTGTGTGTAGCGTGCGGGAGTCAGGAGATGGAGCCGTACAGGTTCGCCGATAAGAAAGGTAAGATCTTCAGCTTTACTGAAGATCATCTGGCGTTCAGCATGAACCCTCCAGCAATATATGGAATAATAGAGTTTGAGGGTGGTGGCAGGTACTGGTTTGACATAACCGACTGTGAGGCGGGTGAGCTTAAAGTAGGGATGCCTGTCAGGATGGTGTTTAGAAGAAAGGATTTTGACGAGAGAAGGGGTGTTTATAACTACTTCTGGAAAGCTGCTCCGGAGGTGGAGCAATGATAAGGGATAAGGTTGCGATTATCGGAATGGGTTGCACAAAGTTCGGCGAGAGATGGGATGCTGGTTTTGAAGATCTGGCTGTCGAAGCATTTAATGAAGCTTTGGATGATGCTGGAATAGAAGCTAAGGACGTTCAAGCTGCTTGGCTTGCAACGTGCTTTGATGAGGTTATGTGCGGCAAAAGCGCTCTTCCACTTTCAACAACTTTAAAGCTCCCGTTCATACCGGTAACAAGAGTTGAGAATTTCTGCGCTTCTGGTAGCGAGGCTTTGAGAGGTGCAGTTTACGCCGTTGCTTCCGGAGCATGTGATGTGGCTCTCGCTATAGGTGTGGAAAAACTGAAAGATACGGGCTACGGCGGTTTGCCGGAGTTTGGGACCGTAATGGGAACGAAAAACAGGCTTATATACCCAAATATTACGGCTCCGGGAAGCTTTGCAATGCTGGCAACGAAGTACTTCAGTGAATATGGATTGAGTCCGGAGAAGGGCAGAGAAATACTTGCAAGGATATCAGTTAAGAGCCATTACAACGGCTCGTTAAATCCAAAAGCTCATCTGAGGAGAAAAGTAACAGTCGAGGATGTTTTAAAGGCTCCAATAATCGCTTGGCCCCTCAGTCTTTACGACTGCTGCGGCGTAAGTGATGGTGCTGCAGCGGCAGTAGTTGTAAGAGCTGAAGATGCAAAGAAGTACAGAGACGATGCAGTTTACGTCAAAGCTCTGCAGATAGCAACGAGTCCCGGAGAGGAGTTGCTTTACAAGTGGGATGGTGTACACATAGAAACTACTGTTAGAGCAGCCCAGAGAGCATACAAAGAGGCTAGCATTGAAAACCCCCGCAAAGAGATAGATTTACTGGAACTGCACGACTGCTTTTCGATAACCGAGCTTGTAACGTATGAAGACATAGGAATTTCCAAAAGGGGAGAAGCTTGGAAGGACGTTGAAGATGGATTTTTCGAGCTTAATGGCGAAATTCCATGCCAAACTGATGGAGGACTTAAATGTTTTGGCCATCCCATTGGTGCATCTGGCTTGAGAATGGTTTATGAGATATATAAACAACTACAAGGGAAAGCCGGTAAGAGGCAAATTGAGGATCCCCGCATAGGTTTAACCCACAATCTTGGCGGATTTCCAGCAATGAGCGTTGCCGCAGTTTGCATTTTCGGAGTTGATAAGGAATGGTGAGATGAAAAATTCTTGCAATTATAGCAAGTAAAAGGGAAAAAAATGGAATAGCGAGATTAGCAGTTGAGTACATAGCGAAAAAACTCAATACAATAAAAAAAGACACTTTGAAAAACGCTGAAAAGATGGTGAGGGAGATAAAAAAGGTGTGTAAATTAAGACTGTTAACAGTTTCAAGAGTTATTGTTGAAAAGGATGACAATCTGAATTTCATAAAGTTATAAAGTTTCCAACATAGGTAGATAAACAGGAAAATTTGCAGACTGGCTTTGGCACTCGCAGATGCTGGTATACAAGGGATGCAAATTTGAAAGTCTCTTTAAACCTTGAAAAGAAACACAAATTGAAATAGATTTCTTCGTAGTTTGAGTCTGTTCAGAGTTTGGGAGTTTTATGATGTTCAAACTGGCCTTGACAGCCTACAAAACATGTGAAAGATTATTCCTGTCGTACATATCGACTAAAAATTTATTCTAGCTTATAGCTACAGGCTTTACATCGGCCCGCTGAAAAAGTTCAACCTTTGGATGCCTATAGTTTCCTAAAATTATTTTCTACCATCGAACCACCAAGTATAACCTAAGACCTTTTCAGGAGTTAGCTTTCTTTTAAAAATGCTTGATAAAGAAGCCTCCAATTCCTTAGGATTAGACCTCATACGAGGTCTCTTGATTATATCACTCTACAAACGCATCTAATCAAAGTATCTATTTTAAGCTTCAAGGGTTTCTGTAGAACCTTTCATTTTACCATTTGTTTGTGGATGATTAACTTGCAACGATATGCTTGATTTCATTCTCTTCAAGGAATTTTTCAATCACAGAGATTCCCTTTGCTTTCTTGCCTCTTCCGTTTTTTAGGGAATAAAGAATGCCAAAACTCTGTTTCTTAAACCTATCAGGAAATTTTTTTCGCCAGTAAAAAGCAGAAAAAGAAAAACATGTATTCCTTAGTACCAAAATATATAAGAGTCACAGAAAGACTTACGCTTTGTTTGATGGTAACAAAGTTACGTTAGGTGTCCTCTTAAGTTGTTAACCCCCAAATAATCCCCAAATGATGTAGAGTTAAGGTTAAAATTCTTTTTTACAACGTTGCAATCTTTTCAACATCTATGATAACCATATTCTCGGTGTCATCTCTACCAACTACTTTTCCATAGATTACCAACCCACTTCTAGGAATTGGACCAATTCTAATCCTGTCTTCTGCTGATATATTTTTTATATTACCTACCAGTTTTATTCTTGCCTGACAAATATCGGGATGAGAAATAAAAGGTAATTCTATCGTTTCAACACTTAAATCTTCTAGAAGTTTATCGTTGACAACTACTGGAACTTTAGTAAACTCCTCTGGCTTTGCGACTCCAAGCAATTCATAAGCTTTGACAGTAGGCTTATATCCACCCTTAGGCCCACAAACAGCTTCAACCAAACCTAAAGATTTCAGTATTCGCATTTGATTTCTCACTGTGCCAGTATATATATCTACAAAATCTGCAATTTCGTCTGCTTTAATCATTCTCCCTCTTTTTTTGTAAAGAGTTATTAGTGCGTAGAGAATTTTTTTATGCATTTGTAGAGGTTTAATCTCCAACATTATTTCTTCACTCTCTTCTTTCAATGAACTTGCTCATCAATCCACTTGTTAGCTCTCTCCAAATCTAATGTGGCGTCATTAGGGCTATTTCATCTCTGAATTTTAAGACATTTCCAATTCTGTTTGCCAACTCATTGTATTCACTGTAAGTGTACTTTGTTTTGTCGTGGTCGATAACTGCAATTTTGTCACCAAAATTCCATGTAGCACTTTCAAGCCACCAACCGAGATTCATACCTTTTCACCCGATTTTCTATATATTTTTCAGCATCATTTAATATGAGCAATTATTTAACTATGGTTAAGCATACTTTATTCACTAATTGCTCATAATATGAGCATTTGAATTATGATCTAGTGCAAAACATCTTAAACTTATTCTTAAAAAACTTCTACAATATAGGCTTCTAACAGGGTTTTTATGATGGAATTGAGTAGTTAAGATTTGCCCGAATTTGTTGCAGTTTAGTTACAGGTTTCATTGACAATCACCATTCGAGGCTCTCTCCAACTAGTCGTTCAGTAAGGGATTTAATTCACTCTCGATCACAGGTTAATTCCTACTTTAATTCTTCTACCGTTCAATGATTTGAGGAATTGAATACCTTCGGATGTGAATGAATTATCGTATTTTATTCCCTCTATTGTTAGAATTGAGTTAGATTATAAAAGCAGAAGCCCAACAGGTTGCTCTTCTACCTAAAACCTAATTTAATCATCATCCCTACCAATAGGGCAGAAAGAACACTTCTTTTTAACTGGTTCGGAAAAATAGCACCTATATTGGAACACTTCAATTAATATTAATTGGGCATGCTTAATAAAGCTTACTTGCTATACACCGTCTTTTTCTTTTTAGCATGAAATATGTACATACTAACATCTTTCTTGCTGTTGCTATATTATGTCCTCTTCTCTTTTTTATTCTTAGGTAAAATGAGTGGAGGTATTACTTTCGGTAAAATTTGATTGTAAACCCATTTGTTGATACACTAGTTATAACATCCCATTCAC
>Ga0116200_10000237_pt1 | contig 16412 bp, 17 predicted proteins | sample Mar14436cmmetaG_FD_94478 | JGI IMG/M metagenome (GOLD analysis project Ga0116200, IMG submission 94478) | Marine hydrothermal vent microbial communities from Guaymas Basin, Gulf of California to study Microbial Dark Matter (Phase II) - Marker... ... | reverse complement strand
GAGGTCACCTCTGCATACCAGTAACCAGTCATGTCTGCCCTATAGGTAATGTACTCGTAAAACTCATTGCAGGAGTATGCCACTCCCTGCTGCTCGGGATTGTAGAGATAAAGATCAACGTCATTGTCTCCCACCAGTTCCACCCGTATCTCCAGGCCTTCCGCAACATAGAACCGGTAGATATCCTTTGTGTCGTCAAAACCGACGGTGCCCCGTGCACTCTCCTTCAGAAGCGTTGCATGGGAAAAATCATTGTTTGGTTCAACCTTTTCCTCGTATGCCATGCTAATCACTGGCAAAGCCATCAAAACACATATCGCCAATACAATTGCCTTTTTCATTTTTACCTCCAAGATAACTAAAGAAGAAGGGTTTATATTTATTTCGTTCCGACTATGCGCGTGTGACCGATTTGGAAAAAAGGGCTATCTTTTCCATGTCATTGTAGTACCGTGCTGTCTTCACCAGTGCATCCATGAGTTTTGGTGGATTGGGAGAGGAGAATATCTCTGAGGAAATAATGATGGTATCGCAACCAATCTGGAATAGAAGCGCCACATCGGCGGGAGTGGCGGTGGTGAGTGATGCGCACATCCTCATGCTGGGATATGCTTCCTTTGCCTCTTTCACAAATCCTGCAACGGCGTCAATGGTATTGAATTCTGTTCTCACTGCAGATGCCCCCTCTTCACTCCTTTTTGCTATTTCTTCCAGCGTTTCGACCCTGCACATGAAAGGGGTTGAGAATTCTTTTTTACCCATATGGGGCATGGTGCTCCGGGTGCTTTCATCTATCATGGCAACTCCCGTTTTTTCGAGTATTCTGGCCTCCACAAAATGCCCCACTCTGCAGCTCGCAATCACTGGAAGGGAAATGGCATCCATTACGTCCTCTATAAAATCCAGATCAAACTCCCGGATGAGAACCCCGCAGACACTCTTGTCGGCACTCAGTGCCTGCTTGACATCTGTTATCTCAACCATAATTCCCTTATCAATCTGTTCAATCACATCGCTCATCGATAATAAACAGGCCTTTTATAAAAAGTTAGTGAAATTTTACTTTGCTTCCCGCACAGCAACAGTTATATGGAATCCCTCTATGTAAACAGGTGAAGGGGGCCCTTGCAATTCTTATCGTACTCATGCTGCACCACGTTACCCTGTATGACATGGAACTTTCGGATGATGCATTTCATGCGGCACTCCCACCCCACGTGGAGACATGGTATTTTGAGGCCATCTTTGAAAACAACGAAAGCATGGTTTTCATGATAACCACTGTGTCAGATGGCAGAGAGGGAATTCTCATGACGGGAATGCATCTGTACCGCCATGGTGCGCTCATCCACGAAAAAAGAACGCTCCATGCCTCTTTCTACCTTTCCGATGAGGCGCCTCTCGTGGTTGTGGATGAAAAAGAGATTATGAAGGGTTTTCTAAATGCACAACACAACATATGTTACCGCCTCTCCTATTTTTCGGACTCCGCATCGTTTAATCTGATGTTCGAAAACACGACAAAAGGATGGAAAAACAGAGATGAAACATGGATTGCAGTGCCGCAGCTACAGGTGAGGGGAAACATTTCATACGGCGGAGAAGAAAAAGAAGTGACCGGGAAGGGATATCATGACCATAACATATTCTTTTTTTCGGCACCCCTCGTTCAGCGGGGATATTTCAATGGTAAAATACTGACAGAGGACTGTTCCATATTCTGGGCACGTCTGATGAAACGCATGGCGCCCGCGGAGGATTTTGTGGTTTTCAGCAACGGCTCATATATGCTTTTCTCGGAAAACGTTACCATCAGATGCAGTCGGTATGTGTTGAATCACGGCATCCTTATCCCCACAGTGTTTTCCATATATGCAGCAAATGACAACCTCTGCATCAATGTAACCCTTTCCACACACACTGTACATTTCATCCGGCTTCCGTTTGTCCGCTACTGGCGATACCATGTATATGCCGATGGTACAATAACGCAGGGAGGCAAAATCATCCCGGTACGCACATATGATATGATGGAATATCTGCGCTTCACCTGGTTCTGAATGGTGGCACCGCCCATCGTGAAGGATGTTACCATGCTTTTTATTTTTTCATAAAAAATATAAATGAGCGGCCTTTTGTTTCATATGCCCTATGATGAGAGGGCATTACATGTGAGGGATTTCAGTGAATATTTGTGTGGTCCCCGGAGTACTCAAAACGCTTCAGCTGACCGTTCATGAAAGAGAATGGATGAAGGGTATTGTTCTCTCGGCAGCGTATCTTGAAGCATATGCACTTGGAAAGCTCAAAGATTTCTTTATGGTTGCGGGCAGAAAACCCTTTGATGAGGAACTGGAAAAACTGAATTTCAATCAGATAACAGTTATGATGCTCGCACTCAATCTCATTGATGAAAGGACCTGCCGGGAGATGCAGAAGGTAAAGAAAACGAGAAATAGGCTGATCCGCCACAGAGTGCTCATTCCAAAGCTCCACCAGAGGAAATGCCTTCACCTGATAGAGGACACTATCCACATTCTTGAGAGATGGGGCGCCGCGTAGGCCGTATGCTCCTGGAGAACAAGTATTTTTATAAACACGCGTGTTTAGTATGCATGCCAGATCTTGAAAATATTCTGGAGATTGCCGTGAAAGCGGAAATTGATGCCGCACAAAACTACAGGAAAGCGGCGAAGCAGACCGCCATCTATCTTCTCAAGGAAAAGTTCGGCTTTCTGGAAAACGAGGAACGGGGACACCAGCAGCTGCTCGAAACGCTTTTCAAAAAGAAATTTCCGGAGCGGGAGATAACACTTCCAGAGGAAGACGAGATGCCATTTCCCCCGTTCACCGTCACCGATGACATGCAGCTTTCGGAGATACTCAAAAGAGCAATGGAAGCGGAGAAAATGGCAGCTGCGTTCTACAGAGAGATGGAGAAGCATCTGAGTGGGGAGGAAGAGAGGGCAATGGCAAGATATCTTTCAAGCATGGAGGAAAGCCACTATTACCTGCTCAAAAGCGAACTGGAGATTGCCTATAACTTCGAGCTCTACGATGAGGTGCATGCAATGATGCATGTGGGACCGTGAATCGATTTCTTTTTATTTGCAGTACTATTACCAGTGTATGAAAGACTGGATGAAGGATGCAGTATTCCTACTTTACATCGTCATTGTCATGCCGTTTGCATCACTGCTTTATTTTGGCTATGCGTTCACCAATTTTGAAACCATTTTCATTATCATCGGGGCAGCGGCTCTATGGCTCGTTTTGATTCCATACCCGGTGTACTGGTATCTGAAGAACAGGGTTTTTATATAGCGAAGAAATTAGCATCATGGAAAAAAACGATCTGCTTGGACTGCATACAGGAATCGGCGATGTCATCGAGAACGGAAAGAGAATAGGGGAGTGCATCTTTGACCTCGAAATAGTGATGATGCCCACCGGAAAAATCGAGGCACAGGGGGTTATTGATGAGATCACAGACGGCACCATAAATTTTGAAGAAAGAGATGCTGTATTCAAGATATCCGGTGTGATAAGCAGGGAAAATGCGGCATATGCCACTGAATTTACCTGCACCATTTCACCCACCACCTATCCAAAATTCATTGTCGTGGATACGGAAGAATTGTTTGCCAATTTGGCTCCCCTGGAAGAAACAGAGGAACCGGCTAAATCCTGATTTTCATCAGCGGAGTCTTTTTTCTTTTTCCCGCAATCTTAAAATAAAGGGTGATTTTCAGTCCATTTTCACTTTTTGCCTCCACCCTTCCGCCATACCGTTTCACCAGCTGTTTGACTATATAAAGGCCGAGGCCACTCCCGCTGCCCCCTTTTTTCCATCCCTTTTCAAAGAGTTTGTCCAGATCCTTTTTATCCACACCCTTTCCGTTGTCTGCAACGGATATCGCATAGTAACTGTTTTCCACGGTACCCCGAATGGTGATGGTGGTGCATCCGGCATGCTCCACCGCATTTTTTATCAGGTTCGAGAAAATCTCCCCCACAAATTCATCTGCCTCCACAGTTGCAGGCTCCACGGTACAGGAGAGTTCAATACCACATTTGTCGGTCATCTCTTTGTGTGAGGTGCACACCTCCTTCACAACCTTTTTTATGTTCACCGGGATGAGCTTTCTTCCCGCCCTCCGTATCTCGCTCAGCTTCCTCACATTTGTAATCAGCTCATTTGAGTCATGGATTGAATCCTTTATCTTTTCTATCAGTTCCCGTTGTTTTTTCGTCAGGTTTGTTTTTTCGAGAAGGCCCATATACCCGAGAGCGATTTCATTTTTATTGAATATGTCGTGCCGGAGCACCGAATTGTAAAATTCCGCCTCATCCTCCTGCTCCTTCTGGCGGGTTATATCGGTAAGTATAACCACGGTTTCTCCATTTATCCTTCGTGCGCTTTCACTTGCTATGATGTCTCTATCCTTTCCCTTCCACCTGCTCACGAAGTTTTCGACTGTTCCTCTTTCGAGTTCCTCAAAAAATTGCTCCCTGTTTTCCACAAACTCTGCCAGCTCTCTATTTTTTATCTCATCCAGTGAATATCCGAGCATTTCCTCAAATTTTCTGTTGGCGTATACCAGTTTTCCCCCGGCATCTATTTTGTAGAGTGCCACATCCTGCAGAATTTCCCCCAGGTCCTCCATCCTCTCCATGGCCTTTGATGCGGCAAGCGATACCATTTTCACCATGTGCTGGGTTACCTTGTCCATTTCCTGATACACGTTGATTTCGCCTATCACTTCTCCGCTCCTATAGATGGGGTACATATAGAGCACATGCTTGTTTTCCTCTCCGTACTTCTCATCATGTATTCTCAGCGAGAAATCCACTTTGAGTGCCTCAAGTGTCTCTCTTGTCTTCAGCATGATGTCCCTAGCATCCCTGGCATCAAAAATTTCTTCCAGAAGTTTGTAATAGTCATCCTCGATAAAGAACTCGAGCCACTGCGTTGCCTTTATTCGAAGTTTACTCTCCTTTTCGTTTATCACTATTGTTCCTTCGTATTCCCCCTGTTCGATGGCGGTTTTCACGATATCCATCAATCTGCTTTTCCCCTCCACCATGTCAAATATGTTCGTTCCTGTAAGCTCATCCCAGCCCTCACCCACCTGGACCACATTACCAAGAAAATCTGTTATGAAGGATGGCTCCTCCCTTTTTATCTCTCGCGCCACCCCGTAAATGCAACCATCCTTTTTCATTACCCTGAACTCAAAAATCTTATACACGTCGTCGGTTTTCAGCCGCAACACATCCTGTGCATGCCCCTCCTTCATCACCTCAAGAAAAAGGGTTGCCGCCTTTTTTTTATCCTCCTCACTGACAATACTGAGGAATGATTCTCCGGTGAGATCCCCTGCATCCAGCCCGCTTACCTCTGTAAAATTACCGCTACTATCCAGTGTGAATACCACATTTCCTTCGAATAGTTTAAGGATCTCCTCCACTAAAAAAAATCCATGCATGATATTTAAACGTTTGCAGGTACATCATGGGTAATGTGTTTGCAGTCCATATCAGGCCTGCCAGCGTGCCTCCACCGGCTGTTCGTAGTTCATAAGACCGAAGAATATTTTCCCGGTTACGCTCCCTGTGATTGTGACGGTGAACTGCATGGCTGTGATGGCCTCTATCAAACTCTGCGCCACCTGACTGTAGGAAATGGTCAGCATCACCCTCACGGTCTCATATGAGGTTGCCCCTATGTCGATGGCATCAAATCCCATGATTCCCACAGAGGTATTGGATACCAGAATGGTGAAATTTCCACTCAGCCCCCTCACCTTCCTGTGTTCATCATTGATGATCTTTGTACCCACGGTGAGGACGATATCCGGGAGCAAATGCTCCACGTGCACATCATATATTTCCACCTTTACCCCTTTTATTGCCCGCACCTCCATGGAGACATTGAAAAGAAGGGCTGCCATAATGATGCCCGCTGTGACAATGGAAAAAATTGTGATAATTCTTTTCATTGATAATCAAATAAACTCCTTTGCTTAAAGTTTTTTGCAAATTTCTTGTATTTTTCGAGTGCATGCAGCACCCGCTCCCTGCCGAACTGGTGCTTCTCACACAGCAGTTCCAGCGCCTTCCCCTCATCCACCTCCCTCCACGTGATGGTATATTCTTCGGTGACCGAGGGCGACAAAAATATGTTTCTCACCTCTTCATATTCCGGTATCCCTTCAATTTTTCCCCCATTCACTAGTTTTTCTATGCTTCCGTATTCCTTTATCAACCGCAGGGCCTTTTTTGGGCCAATGCCCTTTATTCCCTCATTGAAATCAGTGCCCACGAGAATGCCGATATCGACGAGCTGTTCGCGATCGATGCCGTGTTCTTCGAGCACCTTTGAAAGGGAAATTTCCTCCGGGCTTATATTAACCCATATTTGTTTGTCCGGCAGTTTCCTTTTCCCTGTAATGGTCACATTCCGTATGAGTACCGGTGCACCGAAGAGGAGTGCATCAAAGTCCTGGGATGCCACGGCATCCACATCGCCCTTCATGTTCATGTAGGCGGCCTGCGCCTCCCCCTCCCCCTTTGCATTGATATAGGGTATGCCAAGGGCATCCAGCAGCTGCTGTGCCTCCCTCACCTCCTGTTCGCCTATCCTGCTTGTTCTCTTTGCCTTCTTTAACGCCTCTTCCATATCCCCTGCTTCAAGAGCCGCGCGCCACTCCTGTTCGGCCTCCTTCTTCAGCGCCTTTCTTTTCTCAAGTGTGTGCAATTTCAGAGGATGGGGCTTTCCGTCAAACACGTACACGGGTTTTATGCCCACATCCACAAGGTTGGCCGTGCGGTAGAGCAGGCCGGAAAGATGAGATGTCACACGTCCCTCTGCGTCCTTTAGGGGAGTGCCGTCCCGCTGCCGTATTATGGAAAGAAATTGATAGAGGGTATTGTGGGCATCTATTGCCAGTGATTTTCCACCCAGCTCCTGAAGGTGTATGGGTCGTGCAACCACCAGAGATTTGAATGCTACTCCCATGTTATCTCAAAACTGAACCACTCCACCTTTTTTTCTTCGACCAGGTTCTTTATCTTCCGCTGTTCCTGACTGAGCTTCCCGCCCGCTGCCTTGAATTCCACAAACACTATCTTTTCGTCATCGAACTGGATGCCATCTATCGGGGAACCGATGAATCGGAATCGTCTGCTGTCATAGGGATACCCCTTCATGAACGGAGCGAACTGCTCGGTTATTTTCCCGTACAGCGATGACATGCTCCTCTTTTTTTCGTCGAGCTCCCTTTTTTCCTTTTTGAGTGGAATGGCGATTTTCCGGTATATCACAACGATGCCCGCCAGGAATCCGAACAGCACACCTATCACAAACACCCAGAATAACATGAACGGGTCCGTTATCCCACCACCCTGTGCTTTATCAGAAATTTCAGATTTCTCCACCCATCTTTCCACGACTGTATCTTTGCCACCCCCTTACGAGCATACAGACATGATGGGATTTCCCGTGCCCGTATCTTTTTATTCCTGAACATCTCAATTTTTATTTCCTCAGAAAAGGGCATGCCGTCATCGAATTTCTCGAGAGGTTTTACCCGCTCCAGCGCCTCCCTTTTCATAATCCACATGCCGGATTGTGAGTCCTTCACCTTCACACCGAAAAGGAGGCGCAGGGTGGATGAAAGGATGAAATTGCCCACATAATGTTTCAGAGACATGGATCGTTCCCCGAGGTCTGCGAAGCGGTCGGTGGTAATGAAATCGAGGTTTTCATCCAGAAGCATCTGGATATATGTGTGCACCCTGTCAAAGGGATAGGTCCCATCTGCATCACCGGTAACCAGTATGTCTCCGGTTGCCTCCGAAAGACCCGTTTTATATGCCCTTCCATACCCCTTTCGCGGTTCTATGATAACACGTGCACCCTTCTCCGCGGCTATTTCCCGCGTCCTGTCCTCAGAATTGCCGTCAACCACGAGAATCTCCAGTTCCCATCCCCTCTTTGCAAATTCATCACGGGGTATGGCATCGATGGTATCTCCTATGCCGTCTTCCTCATTTATCGTGGGCAGCACAATGCTGATCTTCATCAACATGCCATCCCATTTCACCTTAAATGCTTTTCTTATGATACCCTGTGTCCCGTCTTTTCACGTGATATGCCAAACGTTAATGGGAGATATGAAACAGAAAGCTCATTCCTACGCTGCCCTGATGAAAATATGCCTTTTCGCTTTCAATTGCATACGTGGAAATCAAAACGCATGTGCAGACAAATCATTCTTCTACCCGGCAGGCGCAGTCAGTTTTATATTTGCCTTCCCGATGTGGAATATCAGAGGCGAAAAATGAAAGTAGCGATATGGAAAGGAATGGTGTGTGTTTTGATGGCCGGTATCCTATTGATGCCGATGGTCTCGATGAGAAATGAAGTGAGTGACAATGGTGTCACAACACTTGGACAAAGTGAGAAGAATTACACGGGCCAAAAGATGATTTCACTGCAATTTACCGAACCGCTCGTCATGAAGAGTGACGGATATGCTTCCTTGGACATTGCGGGTGCAAATGCACGGATACAACGTCCGGGCAGTCCGGCACTGCCTTTCTACATCACAACTCTCAATTTTCCACAGGGTACAGAGATCATCGACATTTCATGCGAGGTACTGGAAATAACACTAGGACGAACAATGCAGGAAACGATACTCCTGAATGTTAGCAATGAAAAACTCACATGGCTACTCAATAGTTTTTATGAGAATTATTGGAAAACACGGTGTTTACACCGCGAGTGGAATATGATGTTTTAATAACTGGCAAGGTTTATGCCGTTGAACAGTCCTATGACGGAGTTACATTGTAACGGAATTACACAATTAATTGGCGGTTCCCTCAACTTAATGGGTTTTGAAAAAATGTAAAATATGCACCCATAGTTGTATATGGGCAAAGGAAGGGATTGCACATGCTGTAACAAATAGTAAAATGGATAGAGGATAATTTTTTGTAGAGAGTGAAAGACCAATGAAGAGCGAGCAATGGGAATATTAATGTACCATGGAGGTCTCTCATACAAGAAAGAGGGTTGTTTCTGGGCGTGAGTTATGAGACAGTGAGAAAATGGATAATAAAAGGAAGAGAATTATTTTCGCATACCGTGGTGAAAAAGGAACGAACATGCATTGCCGTGGATGAAAAGATTATCAAGAGAGGGAATGAATATCTGTATCTTTGGGCAGCGGTTGGTCTCGATGATGAACCGCTCATTGCTGTCAGTGTGACCCATGGGAGAAGCTCTCTGGAAGCAATGCAGTTTCTCAAGTAAGTGAGACATGTGTGTAAAGAAAAACTATCGAAGGTCTTTGTTGATGATGGCACATGGTATCCATAGGCGTTACAAAGACTGGGTTTCAGGTATTCAGTAGTCTGTTTTCTTTCGTAGATCGGTCATAACACCTTTTTTAGCAATGGGAATTGTTCCATGAGTCGTTCAAGAAACAGCAGGATAGCATCGAATATTTTGTTTTTTGGCAGGCTAACTGGCAATGGATCTGACCATTCACTTTCCGCACCGGTAATATCTTTGGCTTTCACTCTGATATTATAATTTCCCTGCATCTTCCACTTATGAGTAGCATTTATTATCTGCCCGGAATCATAGGGACCAAGCCAGCCGCTTGTTGTGCCATCCCCCCAATCCCACTTGTAGTACACTTTGTCCCCATTAGGGTCGGTCGTATTGGTTGTGTAGATGTACTCTTTTCTAGGTTTCCCACTTGTTGTACCAGATGGCTTGGCGGGCTTCTCTGGCGGAGAAATATCAATCGGCGTCAACTGTGGATAACAGTCTTTATTGTTACCGCCTGCTATCACGTAAGGCTCATCACCGAAACCGTCACCATTGAGATCTTCCCCATTATAATCACTCCAATAGTTTCCCCCAAAGATGCCATCATCCCAAGAATTACTGCATACATCACGGGCATTATCCGGTGTGTTATTGACAAAGTTATTATGATGGATGAAATTGTCGTTGGATGACCACGTTACCTTAATGCCGTAATCTGCGTTGTCTGCAATGGTGTTCCCGGAGATCGTATTGTGAGAACATTTGGAATATTCTTCTATGCCGGATTCCTCATTATTTTTGATAGTGTTCACAGCAATAGTGTTGTAGCATGATTCATATATAAAGAGACCATCCTCCCCATTGTTTATAATAGTATTTCCGTAAATGGTGTTGTTGGATGAAGAATACCATAAACCAAGACCATATCGGATATTATCTTTAATGATATTGTGGGAAACGGTATTGTTGGATGAAGAGAATAGAGGATTTCCATAGACGTTATAGACGTTGTTTCTACTGATGGTGTTATAATCAGAGGCAATTAAGAAGATACCATCCAGAACATTTGAGATGGTATTATCCGAAATAATATTGTTGGATGAGAATCCCAGCAGGATAGCAACGTCTCCTCCAGATATGCTGAGATTTTGTATCTTGAAATTCTGACAGTTTGCAAGTATAACCTCTGCAGCATCAGATGGAACAGTGATGCCATTTTTATTTTTGTAGTAATAAATCGGTTTGTTATCAATATAGTTGTTTTCTATGGTATGTGTGATCCAGTGGAGTAGTCCTCCCGACAACAATATGCCACTTGAGTTCGAAAAAGTGTTGCCAGTGACCATAAGGTAGGAAGATAGTATAAACATGGCATCATAATTGATATTGTTTATGAAGGTGTTATCGGAAACGGTGGTATGGGATGATTCTTTTAGATAGACGCCATGACTTAAGGGAACACCAACACTTTGATAAACAGTATAAGAGTGATTTGAAATAATATTTTCAGTAATAGTGGTATAAGGTGAAGATTCCAGATGAATACCGTCATAATAGTTTTTTGTTATAACATTTCCTGAAATAACGTTATTGGATGATGATGTTATGTAAATGCCGGATCCTTTATTTCTTGCGATTATGTTTCCAGTGATGGCGTTGCCATCAGAATTAATGTACACTCCAGCCGCTGTTGAAGAATTTTTGCTATTTTGAATGGTAAAGCCGGATACAGTTGCTCCACCAGTGATGATTTTTATCACAGAATCGCTTCCACTGCCATCAATAATTGTGGTATCTTTATCCTCTGCTATCAACTCTATCGGCTTATCTACCACCACATTCTCATAATATGTTCCATTATAGACATAAATCATGTCTCCATTGGATGCATCCTCAATGGCGTCCTGAATCCTGCTATAATTTCCAGGTCCAGTACCGCCGACATACAATGTGTTCCCATCGAGATTATTATAACGTATATCTCTTCCTATTGTTACGTTCCCTGTTCCTGAGATAACACTTGTTCCAATAAATAAAAACACTATACCGGTAGCCAAACTTTTTACCAATACCTTCTTCATTTTAATTGCCTCCAATATTCAATAATCCAGTTATATATATAGGTAACGAAGATGGTCACAAACATGATAACATACTTTTCATGAGATTTTAATCTAATCCGGGGTAATAATGTTGGGAGTAATCACTTCTGGAACGCAATAAAATTATAAATGTTCCCCCATTATATGTGCCTGCAGGGGTAGCCAAGCCTGGTCAACGGCGCAGGACTTAAGATCTTATCTTTCAAGGGTTCGATAGGAAATCCTGTGGAGAAGTCCTTCGTGGGTTCGAATCCCATCCCCTGCATTCCACCATCCAGATGGGGTGATGTTTCGCGTCTTCATATGGATGTTTTCAGAACAGAAGCGTTAACTGGAGGAATTGAAGACCATGGTTGTCATCTTTCACAGGGATACATGAAATGTCGTAAAACAGTACCTCCGAGTGTAATATTTTATTCGTTATTCTTGTGAAGATACACCAACCACCATAAGGAAAAGGGAGTTTACCATGTGTGCCTAAAACGCATGTTTTTACTCTTTTTTCTACTTTCCGAGGTACTGTAAAAAGAAAAACATTTGTATATGCCGGGAGGTATTAGTAATGTGATTCTGAAGGATGCGAAAAAACTCGATTTGTCCTATGTGCCCAAAAATATTCTGTGCAGGGGTGAGGAACTGAAACGGCTGAAGATTTTTGTGAGTACTGGAAAGGTGCTCATAAGTGGTGGCATAGGGACGGGAAAGACGATGCTTGCACGACACATCGGCGGAGATGCCTATGTGAACTGCTACATGAACAAAACGGAGCACCGTGTCCTTGAGGAAATAATAAAACAGCTGAAACCGCGGTTTAACCCTGCAGGGTTGCCGAACCAGAAGCTGTGGAATGAGATTGAGTCAGGTAAAAGAATAATTCTTGATGAGATGGATGGCATGAATGTGGATGAGCTGCGCCACTTTGCCTATTCCATATCGAGGCAGTACGAGGTGGGGAAAAAAATAGAGTACATTGCCATCACGAGAAACCATTTCATACTCGAGCAGATGATGAACGATGAGGCCATATGGAGCACCTTTGCGGGAAAGGCGGTGGTGGAACTCAAACCATACACGAGAGAACAGATGAGAGAAATTCTCGCCTTTCGGGCACAGGAGAGTCTTGATGCAAAGGCATACGATGATGACATTATAGCCCTTATCACCGACAGCGCCCTTATCTCGCCGGGGCACATGAGAACCGGTATAGACCTCATGAGAAATGCGGCCCTCATGGCGGAAAGCAGGGGAGATACTACAATAACGCCGGATGATGTGAGGGAGGCCAACAGGGAAGAATGGGTGGGCGATCTGGAGAACATGGAAAAGGAGGAGATGCTGGTATTTCTGGCAGTGGCGGCGGCATGCCGGACCAACGCATATGTATCCATGAACGAGATAGTTGATATGCTTAGGGTAAAGGAGGAGGAATACCACATCAAGGTGGATGAAACGCGTTTCAAAAAAACGTTTCAGGCGCTTCTCCAGGAAGACTTTGTGTACCAGGGGGCCGATGGTTTCACCATACTCCACTATCCCGTTGCCGCGCTCATTGAGGAAATTGAAAAGAGGATGTCATGTCACTGATGCTTTTTTCCAAGCAGCCGTGAGACAATTTCTCTATCAATGAGTTCCTTGCCCTTCTTCTCTTCCTTGAAGAGTCTCCAGTGCATTCTGTGGCTCTCCTGGGTGAGTACATATACCCCGCTGCCGATTCCCGTCCATGCTAAAAGAAAGATGAATCCTGGCATTGCACCTTCGAGTCGCAATATGTAGGCAAAGAAGAGGGCCGACGTGAGCATGCCCAGCAGGGCAACCACCCACATGCCCCTGAATTTGAATTTGGCATTTTCGTAGATCTCAGGATGCTTGTAGGGGAGAATGAGGGTGGAGGTTGAGATGGCAATGTAAATCAGCAGAATGGCCATGTTGATCATCATAACTGCATTCATAAACTCCTTTGCAAGCAGGATGATGGATATGGCCATAACTCCGTTCACCAGCAGGGTCCATTTCGGAACGCCATATGGATTCAGCTCCGCCAGTTTTTGCGGCACTATTCCGTCTTTTGCCCACGCAAATGAGAGGCGCGAGGATGCAAGTATATTGGGATTTATGTCTGAAATTATGGCTATCGAGCCCGCAAAGGCAACCACAATCGCTATCAGGGGCGGTAAAACATGGGATGCCGCCTCAGGCACAGAACCGCTGGAAAAATCATATGAGGAGTAAAAATCAGGGGACATGGAGCCGTAGGTTATCAGGGCAACAAGAATGTATATTGCTGCTATCATGAACATGGATATGACAATCCCTCTCGGCAGCGTTTTTTCCGGGTTTTTTATCTCCCCTCCCGCATTGGCAATTGCCGCAAATCCCAGGTAACTGAAGAATATCAGACTGCTTGCCTTTGCAATGTCCGAGAGATTTATGTGCATGGAATATTCTATGTTGCTCATGCTTACATCCGGTAACCCCACTAAAATGAATGACAGAATGCCAATTATGAGCAGCACGAACATTGCAACCTGTATCCTTCCAAACGTTTTCACCCCCAGGTAATTCACCAGGAGAAATACAACGACAAGGATGATTGAAATGGCCGTTATATTTGAGGAAATGAATGAGGAAACGCTGTGCATGTTCAGTATATCGAAGAAATTGTTTATGAGGACCATATCCCCCACTGCCATGGCTGCAATGGTGGCTATCATGGCAAACCACCTTGCCCATGTGGCAATGAAGCCGATGAACGGGTCAATTATCCTGCTTATAAATACATATTCTCCTCCCGACGATGGCAGGGCTGAGGAGAGAACAGCATAGCATAGTGCCATGAAAAATGCGGGAAATGCCGCAATGATATAGGAAAAGATTATGGCGGAACCAACCGGAACCTTGCTCTGTATCTGGATCGTTGAGAGAAACAGCCCGCCCCCGATAACTGCAGTTACCACAGTGGCAACCACTTCCTTCAACCCGAGCTCTCTTCGTAGTTCCATGTACATTCCCCGCAGTTACACGAATTTGGCAAAGAGCGGCAAAAACACCAGGCTCACAATTGACATGAGTTTTATGAGTATGTTGAGTGACGGGCCCGCCGTATCCTTGAAGGGGTCTCCCACCGTGTCTCCCACCACCGCAGCCTTGTGGGCAAAACTCCCCTTACCCCCGAGGTTGCCTGCTTCAATGTATTTTTTCGCATTGTCCCAGGCACCACCGGCATTGGCGAGAAATATGGCCATGAGAAATCCCGATGCGGTTGCACCGGCCAGCAGCCCCACAAGGGCCTCAAGTCGCCATACCCCCACGGCAATGGGTACGATGACCGCCATGCTCGAGGGGAGTATCATTTCCCGCAGCGCTCCCTTGGTGGCAATGCGGACGCATCGTTCATAGTCCGGTTCGCCTTTGCCTTCGAGAATACCAAGCTCTTTGAACTGGCGCCGTACCTCGTTCACCATTTTTTCCGCCGCCCTGCTCACGGCACCGATGGTGAGTGAAGACAGCAGAAATGGAAGCATGGCACCGATGAAGAGGCCCGCCATCAGATAGGGGGAGGTGAGATTCAGTTCGATATCCTCTCCGATGATCTCCTTTGCCCGTTCCACAAACGTGAAAAGCAGTGCAAGGGCCGTGATGGCCGCCGAGCCAATGGCAAATCCCTTCCCCATGGCGGCAGTGGTGTTTCCCACGGCATCCAGCGATTCCGCCCGTTTTCGTGTTTCCTCTCCCAGTTCAGCCATTTCAGCAATGCCCGCGGCGTTGTCTGCCACAGGGCCATAGGAATCCGTGGCAAGTGACATGCCGAGGGTGGAGAGCATACCCACTGCTGCCAGCGCAACACCATAAAATCCTGCGAAATGGTAGGCGAGGACCATGGCAATACAGGTGGAGAGAATGGGAATGACGGTACTGAGCATGCCCACGGCAATTCCCTGAAGGATGCCGGTGGCCGCACCGGTCTGTGCCGCCTTTGCAATTTCCCTGGCAGGTCTTCGCTGGTCAGAGGTGAAATATTCAGTGGAAAGGCCGATGACCACACCGTCTATGAGACCCACAAGCACCGCATAAAATGGATTGAGATGCCCCACGAGATAGTAGGTAACCACAAACGCCAGGATGGCAAAGATGATGGAGGAACCGAACATGCCGTTTCTCAGCGCGCTGTACACGTTTTTGCCGCGCACGAGCATCATGGCAGCAAGCGATGAGAGTATGCCGATGGCCGCAATAATCAGCGGGTAGAGGGTGTCGTGTGCGTAAACGGTGCCTATGATGGCAAGGGTTATGGCGGAGATGATGGAATCTGCGTATGATTCGAACAGATCGGCCCCCATACCGGCCACATCGCCCACGTTGTCGCCCACGTTGTCGGCAATGACCGCAGGGTTTCTCGGGTCATCCTCCGGAATGCCCGCTTCAACCTTGCCCACCATATCCGCGCCCACATCTGCCGACTTGGTGTAGATGCCGCCACCCACGCGGGCAAAGAGTGCAATGCTGCTGGCACCGAAGCCGAAACCGAAGAGGATGCCCGCAACATCGGTTTCGAAGAGCAAATAGAAAAGAGATATGCCGATGATTCCGAGGCCTACCACGGTGAGACCCATGACGGCTCCCGATGAGAAGGCGAGGAGGAGGCCGTCTCTCACGCTCTTTTTTACCGCCTCCGCCGTGCGGGCATTTGCCGCAGTGGCGATTCGCATGCCGATGTTGCCCGCAAGGGCCGAGAAAAATGCACCCGTGAGAAAGGCAATGGCGGTCTGCCACGGCATGTCGGTGTAGTGACTCGCGGCCAGCAGTGCGAAGGTGACAATTGCGATGAACACGGCGATGATTTTATATTCCTCATTGAGAAAGGCAATGGCCCCCCGATGGATGGCAGCGGAGATTTCCTGCATCTTTTTTGTGCCGGGAGACTTTTTCAGAAGTGATAGCGCTATGACAATCGCCCCCACAAT
>Ga0116200_10000236_pt1 | contig 16416 bp, 11 predicted proteins | sample Mar14436cmmetaG_FD_94478 | JGI IMG/M metagenome (GOLD analysis project Ga0116200, IMG submission 94478) | Marine hydrothermal vent microbial communities from Guaymas Basin, Gulf of California to study Microbial Dark Matter (Phase II) - Marker... ... | reverse complement strand
GAGGACCTATCAGGGGTCCATAGGCGTTCTCGTCTATGGCGATGACCCGGACCCTCTCGGCCTCCGAACGAAATATTTCCATCGCTTAAATTATACTCCAGATCGGGTTTTACGGAAAACATAATGTTGACAACGAGCAGGAAGGAAACCAATATATAATCAACAGGGAGGTTTGAGATGGTCAGTTATGTGACCCGCCTTGCGTTTTGTATCGTTCTCATCTCCGCGAGTCTCGGCGCTCAGCAATGGGTGATGCACAACCCGCCTGTCGTAAGCGGTGCCTCTTTCGTCTACGACCATGTCAGCCAGAGGATGATACTTTTCGGTGGCAGAGACGGAGTCAAGTCTTTCGATCAGACGTGGGAATTGAAAGATACTCCCTTTGGCCCTGTGTGGCGAGAACTGAATGTGGGAGCGGTCAGGCCACCCGCGAGATTTGATTTCCCAGCTGTTTATAGGTCTTCCGAGAATGAGATGATCGTCTTCGGAGGGAGGAGTTATCACGAGTATTTTAACGATCTATGGGCCCTTAAGCTCGACCCCGGAGGGGAGTACTGGGAGGAAATCTCGGTGTCAGGGCCCAGACCGGCACCGAGGAAACAGGCAGCCATGGTTTACGATCCCGTTAACGATAGGCTTCTCCTTTTCGGCGGCGCACTGGGAGACAATAACTTTTCGGTGAATGACCTCTGGTCCTTTGATTTCGCAACGGGGACCTGGACGGAGATCAGCCCCGATCCCGCTCCCTGTCCTCGACACGGCATGAGGGCGGTTTACGATCCAGGTTTATCCCAATCTCTCCGCCGGATTTCTAAGCATTTCCTACTATCTGCCCGAGGCCGGAACCGCAGTCCATATACGATGTGAACGGAAGGTGAGTGAAGAGGGTCGAGAAAGTTGCGCCGGCAGGGTTGAACATGTTGGGGCTGGAGGCCGTCGATGATCAGGGGAGGCCCCTGCCCGCCGGCCTTTACTTCGCCAGACTCGAGGGGAGCCCCAGGTCGTGTAAGTTCGAGATAATCCGTTGAAAGGAGTGACGTGACCCGGCCTTCCGCCTTAAAATAAAAGGCGTGGTGAGGACGAAGGAGAAGATTAAACTTCCTTGCGGCTTCAGGGCTTCGCCCTGAAGCCGCAAAAATAAATCATGGGATTCCTGAGCTCCGTTTTTACGGCAAAGAGAAAGAGATTAATTCGGGGGCTTTCCCTCCTTGTGCCCCTCGTTATTTTTTATTTTCTATTTCGCAACATCGCCAGGGATTGGCATGAGCTAAGGCACTATGCTATCGATGCCGATTACCGTCTGGTTTTTCTCTCTTTCGTCGGTTTTACCCTTTCCAACGTCTACGTCATATGGGTCTGGACCAGGATCCTCAAGAAGTTCTCTGTTTCCTTCGATTTTGCGACCGTTTTCTCCATCTGGACGGTTTCGACGCTGGGGAAGTATATTCCCGGAAAAGGCTGGCAGTTCCTGAGCATCATGCTTCTGGGCGAGAAGGTCGGGATCAGCCTTGAGGTAGCGGGAACGACCTCTATACTCGCACAGATACTCATGATAGTGTCGGGGGTTATAATCGCCTTTCCCATAGCTCTCAAGTATCTGAACGCCGTGGCCTTCTGGGCAATTGTCGCTGCAATGCTTCTCATCCTGTATCCCCCGATTCTCAACCGGATCCTGCTGTTTATAGCCCGAAAATCGGGACGAAAGGCGGTGAGGGTAGACATAAGTCCTCCTGGAGTGATTGCCTTCGCAGTGCTTTATGCCCTCAGCTGGTTTCTCTACGGTATTTCATTTTCCCTTCTCGTGAAATCGGTGGGAATAGGTGGGAGTATTGTGGACCTTTATCTCGTCAGAGTTTACATTTCCTCCTATCTGATAGGCCTCTTTGCCCTTTTCGTTCCGGGTGGGCTCGGCGTGAGAGAGGGCATCATGGCTGTCCTTCTGAGTCAGACTATGGACGGCAACCTCGCCTCTTTTCTCTCCGTCATCGCCAGGATAGTCGTAACCCTGAGCGAGCTCTCGCTGACACTCATAGGTTTTTATATCCTGCGCAGGAAGAAGCTGCTCGAGAGCCTTAAGAAGTAGGTTTTCTCCTTTCCCTGTTGAAGGCCAGAAGGAGGATGATCGCGAGAATCGACAGGACGGAAATCGCGCCGAGGACGTTATATTCTTTTCCGGAAAATTTGAATTCGACGGTGTGCTTCCCCGGTTTTTCCACGTATATGCTGCGGAAGATGTAATCTGTTCTGTAGCAGCTAACCGGTTTTCCATCGATATAAGCCCTGTATTTGGGGTAGTAATTTTCGAGGTAGAGGAGCAGGGCAGGCCTGTTTACCTCCACCTCGAACCTGACGTAATCGGGCTTTCTCTCGAGGAAACTGAAGCTATAGGTGAGCGAGTCGGCCGAAGGATGGAGGACAAAGTCTGGAGAGCTCTCGAGGAGGGCGATTTTTCTGGGGTCGAAGGAGGGGTCTTTCATCCTCTCGAGCACGCTGTCTTTTGGAAGGACTTCCACCGAATCGACGAACAGGACGCGGGGGATGAAGTTTTTATTTCTGTAAATTTCATAGCTGGAGCCCGACTCCCTCAGGGTCTTTACCAGTTCGAAATTCGTAGTGTCGAGGAGGTTCCTTACGTCTTTGAGGAGAGAATAGACTTCGGGCCTCGTTTGATACTTCGAGATGTCCCGGGGAATCGGCTGTGTGACCACATATTTCACGTTGAGGAGGTCGGTGAAGGTGGGGTATTTCAGGAGGTTCGGGACCTGGTTGGGCCTGAACATGAAGTGCTCGGGATTGCCGACGTATTCCTGGTACCTCTGGAACTGGTTGCCGTGATGTCCTCCTATGGATTCTATGCCGTGAACCATGAGGAAATTGTCGTCGACCTTGTAGAACAGAGGGAAGACCCTGTAAACTCCCCGGTCTTTCTTGAGAAATCGGACAACTCCGTCTTCTCTGTAGTAACTTTTGACGTCGGGGATCGTCTTGAGGAAATTCCAGTCAACAGACCAGAGGTCGATGAGCATCAGGAGAAGCAGGGGAGGGACCACTCTCGGACCTCTCGTTCCGAGCCGGGAGGCGGCGTAGAGTACCAGTGCGGAGATTATCCCGAACCTGAGGAAAGAGGCAGGGACCTGGCTGTAATGGGAGAAGAGGGCGTTGAGCTTGTCCCCGGATCTTATGAAGAGCGACCTGATTATCGATATGAAGGGCGCTTTGAGGGCGAGGGACAGGAGCCCCACCAGGATAATGATCCCGACGGCCGTTGCGACTTTTCTGAAATATTTAGAACCTCTGAGGTCGTTGAACCTGCTGAAACCTATTGCCCCAAGGACGTTGACCGAGAAGGCAACGAGGTAGAAGCTCATGGAGGATGCCCTGAATTTTTTGACCCCGGGCAATATCAGGTAAAAGAGGCGATATAGAGGTGTATAGCCTCCGAGAGCCATTATAGAGAAGAACACGAATAGAAAAACGAAAAAGGAGACGGAGTCCTTTTTCCTCCTGCCGCCGAAGGCGAACAGGGCGAAGAGGGGGGCGAGCACGCCGACATATTCCGTGTTGATCTTGAAGGGGTTCCTCCCCCAGTATGACTCCATGTAGCCGGAGAACTTTGCGAAGAAAGCACTGATGTAATCCTCCCAGGGCAAAGACCAGGTCGTGGCGAATTCATAACCGCGATTGCCGGCGCCCCTGGGGGAGAATCTGGAGACGTATTCGTAGGCAGGCAGGAGCTGGACGGCGCCTATTAAAAGGGAGACGATCACCATCAGGACGAAGAAAAGGGAGAGCTTGACGAAGGTGCCGGTGCCCTTCTCTTTGTACTTGAGGAAGCCCTCATAAAGGAAGTAGAAAAAGGTGGCCATGTAGAGGTAGTACATCATCTGGACATGGGGTGCGAGCAGTCCGAGCCCGAGAGGTATGGATCCGGCCAGGAACCAGCGGTAGTTTTCGTTTCTCACTCCTTTACGGAGGAAATAAAAAACGAGGGGAAGGATTGCGGCGATCGCCACTTTTGCGTCGTGCCCCGGGAAGACCAGCGAAGCTATCGATCCGGCGAACATATAGGATACGGAGAAGAGGAAAGAGGGTATGACCTCCAGTTTAAGTTCCCTGAGGTAGAGAAACATGAAGATCCCGGCGACTATCGTGTGGAGAATGAAGAACCAGTTCATCACTATATGGACTGGCAATATGAACCTCAAAAAAGAAAGAGGGTAAAAGATGTCACCGTGGAAGGCATCGATGAAAGGCAGGCCTGAGAAAAGATAGGGATCCCAGAAGGGTATTTTATGCAGAGTTCTGAGGATTTCCGCGTAGAACAGGCGGAAGGCGTATCCTGCCGTTATCTGATCGGTGGCGTACACCATGACTTTCGGGGAGAGAGCCTTGTAGTAATATATCAGTCCGAGGGCGACTATCAGGATGTAGGGGAAGGGCGAATGGGGAGAAAAATATTTGTTCGGGCTTCCAGTCCTTCTCGTTTTTTTTCTGGCCATAGCGAAATTATAAATTGGGGGAATCGGAAAATAAAGAAAAGGAATCGGAGGCCGAAAGGTGTCTTATGATCCAGCCAATAGGGAAGATATGGGTGTCGAGAGGTCTCGCACACATCGGGGCGGAGTTGTGCCCCTGCCCTGTAAGGGGTTTTTGCGAAGAGCCAGGGATTTCTCATCGATAAGAGCGTATTTTGCGATAAAGAGAGAGGAGAACCAGACAGTCAGGCCTTTTCCCCGACAACCTCCTGATAAAGTTTATGATATCGCGCTGCTACTGCCTCTTTTGAAAAGTGCTCCCTGAACCTCCTCCTCGCCCCCTCGGAGAGTTCCCGGGCGAGTTTTCTGTCCGATAGTATTTTTTCGATCGCGCTGGCGAGGGCTTCCGGGTCTTTTTGAGGGACGAGAATCCCTGCATCGGGCGTGACCACGTCGGGAAGACCCCCGACATCGGAGGCCACCACGGGCCTGCCGAAAGCCATTGCCTCGATCGCCACCACGCCCAGGCTTTCGGTAAGTCCCTTCTCGTCGACTATGGAGGGAACTACGACGAGACTCGCCCTCAGGTATTCGGAAACTATATCCTCGCCGGTTTTCCACCCGGTAAATACCACGCTGTCCCTTAACCCCAGTTCATCAGTCAGTTTCTCCAGTCGGGGCCTGAGGGGGCCATCTCCCACGACGGCCAGTTTCACATCGGGAAATTTTTTCCGCAGAAGTTTGTGAGCCCGAAGGAGGTACTCGACGCCTTTGACTTCAACCAAACGGCCCACGAAAAGGATTCGCTTTTCCTCGGGTTCTACCTCCGGCAGACTCTCTGTCTCCCATCCCGGGGGCCAGGGTATCGTCTCGACCCTCCTGAGGCCAGGAAAGATCCGTAGAAGTTTTCTCCGTGTGAAGCCCGAATTCACGGTTACGGCATCGGCTCCTTCGAGGATCCCGCGGTAAATCTTCCGAAGGAAAGGGAATTTCTCCGCAAGGGTGAGCCCGGAGTGGTGAAAAGTCATGATCTTTGGCGTATCTCCGAAGGGGAGGGAGAGCAACGACAGAGGTATGGGCCAGTTTACGTGGAGCAGGTCGTAACTCTGGCTTTTGGCCAGGCTCAGGGCTTTGAGGAATCCCCCGGAGAGAAAGAGGGGCACGACAGCATAATAGAGAGGGTTCCTTTTGAGCTGCTCGGGTATGGCCACATCGTAGCTGAGGATTTCCAGGAAAGGAGGCCCATATCTCCACCTTCTCACTTTCAGTCCCCACATCTCCGTGTCCCCAAGCCCCTTGAAGGCGGCCGAGAGCACCTCGATGTCCACGCCGTGTCTCGATAACTCCCTCAGGGTTATCCACAGCCAGGGCGAGATCACGTCCCTTTCGCTCCGGGGAAAGGCGGTGACTATGACGAGCACCTTCATCGCAGGAACTCTGTCTGAAAGCCGAAAATCGGCGGTTTTAGGACCGTAACTTCAGGCAAGGAATTCCTCATAGTCCTTTATCTCGGAGTAAGGGAAGACGGGGCCGTCGACGCAGACGAATTTGTTGCCAATCCTGCAGTGTCCGCAGATGCCGAAGGCGCACTTCATATGTGCCTCCAGGCTGAGGTATATGTTCTCTTCCCTGAATCCCTTATCGAGCAGGGTCTTGACGACATGCCTGAACATAACGGGGGGACCGCAGACGTAGGCCGTGCCTTTCTCGATTTTCGGCAGGTACTTTTCCATGGAGACTGTTATCACACCCTCTTCGTATTTCCAACCCGGATCCGCTCTGTCGACGGTCAGTACGATTTTGGTCCTCCCCTTAAAGCCGAGAAGTTCATCCGCGTAGAGGATGTGCCGGGGGCTCCTCGCTCCGTTGAAGGCCCAGAGGTCGAAGTCGCCCTTTTTCAGGAGGTGAAAGAGGAGCGATCGGACTGGTGCCATGCCGATTCCCCCGCCGATTATGACGGCGGTTCCGCCGGGATCGAGAGGAAACCCGTTGCCGTAAGGCCCTCGAATGCCGAGCAGCTCCCCGGCCCTGAGACGGTGAAGGGCGGAGGTCACCTTCCCGGACTTTCTTATGGTGAAGCGGAGTAGTCCCTCGTGGGGCGCTGAGGCAACCGAGAAGGGGGCCTCTCCAACTCCGCAGATCGAGAGCATGAAAAACTGCCCGGGGAGAAATTCCAGCTCCTCGTCGGGACGGACGAAGAAGCTTTTTATATCCTCGGCTTCGTCTTTTATCTCGACGATTTCAGCCTTAAGGGCCTTGTGGCTCATTCGGTTCCTTTTCATGTCTCCGATGCCTTTTTGAGGAAGAGGTCTATGTCGGCATCTCCTATGCAGGTGTATATGCACCTGCCGCAGCCGGTACACCGAATTCTACCGTAGGTTTCCGTGTTCCACTCCGCCAGTTTGCACTCGAACCTGAATTTGAGCCTGCTTCCCTGATCGGGGCGGAGATTTAGATCTCCTGCCAGCCTGCTATAGCCCTCGAACTGGCAGGAATCCCAGAACAACACCCTCTCCCCTCTCCGCGTCCCTATGTCGGCCACATTGTAGCACGTGCAGGTCGGACAGAGATAATTGCACCCGCCGCACCGGAAGCACCTGTCTCCCAGGTACCGGTAGACCTCCTCGCCGACCTTCTTTATGTTCCCGATGCCCCTCTTTATATAGGGCCTTTTCTTGAATTTTCCGAGGGTTTCTTTTCGTTTCGCCTCCAGAAGCTCGAGGTCACCGTCATGAGCCTTTTCCATGAGGTCGGCGAATCTGTCGGCCAGTTCTCTGCCTTTCTCGCTCCCCACTTCGAGCAGATAAATGCCCTCCTCCAGCCCGTGAAGCTGCCAGTCAAATCCCCTTTTCGCCCAGGGGCCCGAGTCGGTCTCGACGCAGAAGCAGGTGTCGGCTGGTTCGGGACAGGCATAGGCTATTATGAATGTTTTTTTCCTTCTCCTCTTGTATGGCATATCCGCATCCACCCGATCGTAAAAGGCATCTATGAGGAGGAGTCCCTCGAGGTCGCAGGGCCTGATCCCGAGGAGCACCTTGTCCTCGATCTCCGGTTCCACGTCCTCGCACAGACCCTCTTCCTTCCAGCCGAAGCGGCCGATGGTTTCCATCTGCCTGAAAAATATCTCCTTCGGAGGAAGAAGTGTGTTCACAAATCCCTCGATCTGGAACTCATCGGGATTCTCTATTCTGTCAAAGGCAAAGTCACCCATTCCCAGGTGCCTTGGGGCATATACAGTTTTTCCTTCCTCGAGGAAGGCCCCCGTTATTTTCCTCAGCGCCTGAACGTTTATTTTCAGCATTTTTCCACCCTCACGGCGGTGACTTTGAGTTCCGGTATCTTTGAGATCGGATCCAGGAAGTGGCCGGTTAAGAGGTTGGCAGCGGCTTCTTTGTAGTGGAATGGAATGAAAACGACTCCGGGCATAATTCCCCCGGTGATCCTCGCTTTGAGCTCTATCTCGCCCCTCCTCGAGGAGACCCTCACCCTGTCGCCGTCTTTTATGCCGAGAGAGTCAGCGTCTTTCGGGTTTATCTCCACGTAAGCCTCGGGCGCCTCTCTCTCGAGGTTGGGCGTCCTGCGGGTCATGGTTCCTGTGTGCCATTGAAAGCCGCTTCTGCCAGTGGTCATTATGAAGGGATAGGTTTCATCGGGCTCTTCAGGAGGCGGTAAATAATCGACGGCGTGGAATATACCCCTTCCGCTTTTTGTCTTGAATCTCTTCCCGTGGAGGTAGGAAGTACCCTCTTTGCTCTTCCCGTCGTAGGGCCAGCGGACCCCGAAAGAATTTTCCAGGAGGTCGCAGGTTATTCCTGCATATATCCCGCACACCTTCTGGATCTCATCGAGTATCTCGCAGGGATGGGTATAATTCATGGGATAGCCCAGCCTGTTGGAGAGGTCTGCGATTATGCGCCAGTCAGCTCTCGCTTCGCCGGGCGGCTCTATAGCTTTCCTGACCCTCTGGACCCTTCTCTCGGTGTTGGTGAAGGTGCCGTCTTTCTCGGCAAAAGATGCCGCCGGCAGAAAGACGTGCGCCAGCTCTGCCGTCTCCGAGAAAAATATGTCCTGAACCACGAGCAGGTCGAGTTCACCGAGCTTGCGTTTTACGGTGTTTATATCAGGATCGCTGAGGAGAGGGTTTTCGCCCATAATATACATAGCGCGTATCTTCTCCCCGGAACTGTGGATCATCTCCGTCACCGTCAGTCCGGGATTCGATGGGATCTCGACACCCCACAGCTCGGAGTACCTCTTTCTGACGTCAGGATCGTCGACCTTCTGGTAACAGGGCAGGACGTCGGGAAGGACGGCCAGATCTGAGGCACCCTGAACGTTGTTCTGTCCCCTCAGGGGATTGACCCCCGTTCCCCTCTTTCCCACATTTCCCGTTAGGAGCGCAAGGTTCGCGAGAGATACGACGTTATAGGTGCCCGAAACGTGCTGGGTGATGCCCATGGCGTAGACTATCGAGGCCCTTTCTGCCTTCGCATATAGCCTCGTGCCTTCCCTGAGAAGGGAGAGGGGAATGCCGGTGACCCCCGAGGCCCAATCGAGGCTGAAATCCCTCAGCGAATCGGCGAGCTTCTCGAAATTCTCCGTCCTTTCCTCGATGAATTTTTTGTCGTAAAGCTCCTCCTCGATGATGATCTTGAGGAAGGCGTTTATCCAGGCGATGTCGGTGCCAGGCCTGTGCTGGAGATAGAGATCGGCTATCCTCGCCAGGGGGGTTCTGCGGGGGTCGACTACCATCACCTTCGTGCCCCCTTTCCGGGCTCTGACGATCCATTTGGCTATTACTGGGTGCTGGTTGGCAGTGTCGGAACCGGTTATGAGGATCACGTCGGCTTCCGGGAATTCCTCGATGGAATTGGTCATGGCGCCCGCCCCGAAAGCCTTTATGAGGCCGGCAACTGTGGATGCGTGGCAGAGCCGGGCACAGTGATCCACGTTGTTGGTCCCAATGGTGGCTCTGGCGAATTTCTGTATCAGGTAGTTGTCCTCGTTGGTGCACTTGGCGGATCCCAGAACGCCTATGGCGTCCGGCCCATGCTTTTCTTTTATCTCGGAGAGTTTCTCCGCGACGAAATCGAGGACCTCGTCCCAGCTGGCTCTGATGAATCTGTTTCCTTTCCTTATGAGGGGATGCCGCGCCCTCTGCGGGTGGTTGAGGAAAAAGGGCACGCTCCAGCCCTTGGCGCAGAGACTTCCCCTGTTTACCGGGTGGTTGAGAGATGGAAACACCGCATCTACACGACCTTCCCTTACCCTGAGGTAGATCCCGCAACCGACTCCGCAATAAGGACAGACCGTGAGGACATCCACGGTCTCATTTTATCACTCGATGAAGACTTTTTCAAGGAAGCGCTTTTCCTCACTTTTAAACGGGAAAAGTTGATGCTGAGAGCTCTGAAGGGGGATTACCATTTCCCGGGGCTTTTTTCGGGAGAGGTCGTGGCCCTGGGGTGGGTGCGCCTGTAAATCCTCTTCAGTTCCTCGCCCGAGAGATGGGTGTAGACCTGGGTCGTGCCTATGCTGGAATGTCCCAGGAGCTCCTGGATGGAACGGAGATCGGCTCCCCTGTTCAGGAGATGGGTGGCAAAGGAATGACGAAGCGTGTGGGGATGCACGTTGAAGAGAAGAGCCAGCCTCTCGAACCTCCTCTTTATGATAAGCCAGAGGCCTCTCCTTCCGAGCTTCGTGCCGTTTTTGTTGATGAAGATATAATCCGTTCGGGGTTTCAGGTCCTCCCTCACCGCGAGGTAATTTTCCATCGCGTCTATGGCGCGGCTTCCCAGGGGGAGGACTCGCTCTTTGTTGCCCTTGCCGATGACCCTTACCTCTCCGGCTTTCAGGTCTATATCATCGGGTTTGAGCCCTGTTATCTCCGATGCCCTGAGCCCTGAGGAGTAGAGGAGCTCTATGATGGCTTTGTCCCTTTTCTCAAGAGGAGAGGAGGGTTTCCATGCATCGAGCATCTCCTGTAGCTTTTTCTCCGGGATGACCTGGGGCAGGATCTTCTCGGCCCTGATGGGTCCTATGCCGGTGGCAGGATTTTTTTCGACCAGGCCGCGGCGCTGAAGGAAATTATAGAACCTCCTCAATGCCGATAGCTTCCGCTGTACGCTTTTCCTCCTGAATCCGTGAGACATCAAGGCGGAGATGTAGTTCCGGATCTCCTTTCTGTCATAGGTCAGCGGATCCGTCCTCCCCAGTGCCTCCCTGGCAAATTCCAGGAATTGCTCGAGGTCTCTCCTGTAGGCTTCGACGGTGTTTTGCGACAGGCCCCTGTCCCTGAGGAATTCCAGGAATTGCCCTAAAGGGCTTCTTTTATCCATCTCTCGAGGACCTCGAGGGCGCGGCTGGCCAGATAACGGCGTTTTTCCATTTTTTTCATTTTGGGAGCGTCCTCAAAAAGGCCGAAGTTCGCGTTCATGGGCTGGAAGTACCGTGGATCGGCGGTCTCGAGGTATTTGAGCAGGGCCCCGGTCATTGTCTCGGCGGGGAACTCGAGGGGTTCGAGACCCCGGGAGATCCTCAGGGCGTTTATCCCCGCCACAAGTCCGCCCATCGCCGCCTCGACATAGCCCTCGGTGCCGGCGAGCTGGCCGGCGATGAGAAGCTGGGGAAATTTCCTCAGCTGCAGGGTCCTGTTCAGCAATTTTGGAGCGTTGAGAAAGGTGTTCCTGTGAACCGCTCCGTACCGGAGGAAGTCGGCTTTCTCGAGCCCCGGTATCATCCTGAAAATCCTGATTTGCTCTTTTATCCTGAGTTTCGTCTGAAATCCGACGAGGGAATAGGCTGTCCTCTCCCGGTTTTCGGGACGAAGCTGGACGACGGCGAAGGGCTCCCTGCCGGTCTTGGGATCTGGGAGGCCTATGGGCCTCAGGGGACCGAAGCGGAGCGTGTCGACTCCCCTCGCGGCCATCACCTCAATGGGCAGGCAGCCTTCGAAATAGGGAATTTTGTCGAATTCATGGCCCGCGTAAACTTCAGCTTTCACGAGGGCCTGCCAGAAGCGGTAGTAAGTCTCCTCGTCGAGAGGCGCATTCAGATAGGAATCGTCGTCCCACCCGTGGCGGTCCTTGAAATAGAGCTTGGTGTAATCGAGGGTTGAGGCATCGACGATGGGGGAGATGGCATCGTAGAAGGCCAGATTTTCCTCTCCCGTCAGTCTCTGGAGGTTCGACGCGAGAAATCCGGAAGTCAGGGGGCCCGTCGCCAGGATGACCACGCCGTTCTGGGGAATTTTCCTTATCTCCTTCCTGATGACCCTGATCCTCGGGTGATTTTCGATCTTTTCGGTTATGTACCTCGAGAAGATCTCCCTGTCCACAACCAGGGCCTTGCCCCCCGGCAGGGCTGCCTCCTCGGCAGCCTCAATTATGAGTGACCCCATCCTTCTGAGCTCCTCCTTGAGGAGCCCGTGGGCGTTAAATAGATCTTTCGATTTGAGCGAGTTGCTGCAGACCAGCTCGGCCAGGTTTCCCGTTTTGTGTGCGGGAGTCCCCTTTGTCGGCCTCATCTCGTAGAGGACTACCTTCCCGCCCCTCCTGGCAATCTGCCAGGCAGCTTCGCTGCCGGCCAGGCCGCCTCCGATCACGATAATTTCGTCCATTTATCTCACCTTCCCCTATGGAGCCTAATATATTATTACAAAATCCTCGCAGTTTCCAGTCCCTTTAGCCACCACTTTGCCTTATTTTGAGACAGGGATTTTCGTTCCATCTCCTCAGGGCATCAGAGAGGGCGCGGCTTCACTTCGATTTTTGCGACAGGATCGAGACAGGTGTCGAAAGGTTTCGGCAGAGGGGAACTAATTCAGGGCGAAGGGACGACCTGTGGTTATCCCGTTTTCATTCTGGCTTCATCCCCCAGAGCTTCGGATTCATCTTGACAGGAGAGAGAAAAGGTTTTAGCCTTTTCCCGATGGGACTTAAAGAAGGTAAACTCGATCCCGAATTTCTGAGCAGGCTTCTTGAATTACTCAGAAAAGGCGACGGGCGGGTGGAGGTGGGGCCTCAGCCCGGTGTGGATGCGGCCGTGTTGAGATTGGGCGGGGGATATCTCGTCGCCGCCAGCGACCCCATAACCTTTGTTACCGAGGATCTAAGCTATTATGCACTTGTCGTCAACGCCAACGACATAGCGGTGATGGGAGCCAGGCCCCAGTTCTTTTTGGGGACCCTCCTCCTGCCTCCGGGGATCGAGGAGGGCGAGGTCGAGGGTATATTTCGCGATCTCGCGAGCGAGGCGGAGGAGATGGATATATTGCTGCTCGGCGGACACACTGAGGTGACCCCCGGGATCGACAGGCCCATTTTGATCGGAACCATGCTGGGCTACATAGAGGAGGGCAGGTATTATACTTCCGGCGGCGCCCGGGAGGGAGACCTCCTCGTCCTGACCAAGAGGATAGCCATCGAGGGGACTTCCATAATCGCCAGGGAGAGGAGGGATGAGGTTGAAAGGCACTTTGGCCAGGATTTTCTCGAGAGAACCCTGCGTTTCAACAGAGAGCCGGGTATCAGCATTGTCAGGGAGGCTCTGATCGCTGCTGATTCGGGGCTCGTGACCGCCATGCACGACATAACTGAGGGGGGCTTTGCGATGGGTGCCAGGGAGATGGCCGTGGCTTCGGGGAGGGGACTCCTGGTTTACGGGGATGAGCTGCCCATTTATGAGGAGACGCTGAAGCTCTGTGAGCTTTTCGGCCTCGATCCCCTCGGGCTCATCGGGTCGGGTTCGCTGCTCCTGTCCGTTCCCCCGGAAAAAGCTGACGATCTGCTGGGGATTTTGATGAAGGAGGATATAGAGGCAAGGGTGGTCGGGGAGTTCAGGGAGAGGGAGTTCGGCTTCATGATAAGGCGGGGAGGGGAGATTTCTCCCCTCCCCGCCTATCCTCAGGACGAAATCACAAAGCTCTTTCAGTAGAGGAGAAGGAACCTGCCGGAACTTATAACCCCATCTTTTCCCTCTATTCTGTACAGGTAATTGCCCCTGGGCAGTCCCTCGAGATCCAGGGAGACCTCTTTTTCGAGGGGGGAGATCTCCAGCTCCCGGACGAGGCAGCCGGCCGTGTTGTAGAGGCCAATTCGCGTCGGCACCCCATTTAACGCCTCCAGAGACAGCTTCAGCACCCTGCCCAGATTGGGGGTCGACTGGCCAGCGGTTTTACTGTTATTTTCCGCCGCCAGGACGTAGCCGTATTCCACGACAGTCTCGATGAAGAAGTTTTTCCCGAGCCCGAGCAGGGAGTCGAGGGAGACGAAGGAACCGTTCCGGTAAACGGAACTCCTTTTGCTGTTCCCGTAATCGGCGGTCAGAAGAAGGCTGTCCATGCTGCAGCCAAGCACAGTGCAGCCTATGTGAAATTCGCATCCACGCGGAAACATGGCCTTTACCGGGGTGAGGTCCACGTAAGTCCATCCCGTTCCTTCCTCGCGGGTGTTTACCTCGTCCTCGGGCAGATCGACGTATCCGAGGGTGTCGCCGGGAAAGCCGTTCTGGTCCCGAAAGACGAGGACCCTCAGTATCCATCCCGAACCCCTCTTGGCGTGAAACAGAAACCGGGCTCCGAGAAGAGAAAGGGAATCGGGAGCCGTGAATCGGACAGAGGGCAGATCAAAGCCTGTCGATTCGACCGGCTCGACGTAGAAGGGGCTGTAATTCTCGTAAAAGAGAGTGTCTATTCCCCCCATTTCCCCATCATAAAGAAAAAGGTTGTCCCCACTGGTATAGCCGTCCACGTAGTCTCCCGAGGCATTGAAACCCTTTACCTGAAATCTCCATCTCTCCGAAGCGATGTCGGGAAACACGAAGGTAAGCGTTTCCCTTGAAGCTGGCAGTTCCTCGGCGATCGGAATCCATTCCTGGCCGTCATCGAGGGTGTAATAGAGGTTAACCCTGGTGATGCAGGCGGCCGATGTGATCCACCTCAGGAGAAGGGTATCGCCGGCAAAGAAAGCGTCTCCGTCAAAAGGATGGAGCAGAGTGACGATGCTGGTCGGCGGAGTAGAGGGCACGAACGTAGCGACGGAGGAGTAGGAATATTCGCCGTCATGGAAAGTGTAAAGGGCCCAGTATCTCTCGATTGAGCTCCAGGTGTCGTGAACGAGAACGTAATCATTTTCATAATTTCCGCCGTCCAGGTAACCGACAGCCGTCACCGAGTGATAGATGGTCATGGTATCGATGAAACCGTGATGAGGACCTATGTAGTAATAATTCATGGCTCCCCAGTTGAAGGGTCGGCCGTAGTCGATCTCATTTTTCACGACGTCGAACTCCCAGCCGTTCGTTTCGTCACCCCAGAAATCCTCAGAGTCAAAATCATAACCGTTCTCCGAGGCGACCTGGCTCTGCCCAGGGGCTATCATATCGATGTAGGTGCCTCCCGAGGTGGTGTCGGTTTCCATGGCGATCGCCAGCTCCCTCTGCACGTTGGGGACGTTGTAAATCCAGCCCGTATCACAGGCTCCGGCTATCACGACATCCCAGTGATCGAACCGGTAATCCACGAACCTCCCGTAGCCGTTTTTGTCCCAGAAGCCGAGCACCATAGCCGATGCGGTGGGAGAGCACCCGTAGCTCCAGATGTAAAAGGGGACGCCCTCTATTTTGTTCTCCGATTTGCGAGCCTGGAAAAATTCCCTGGCGGATCCTTCCCTGACCCTTTCGATGAGAGTCTCCCAGTAGGCGCGAGTCCTGCGGTTTTCCCTGAGGGGTTCTTTTCTCCTGATCCTCACGAGTTCGTCCTCCCTGCCGTGAAGGAGGGCGAGGGCGTCTATCAGGATCCTCTCCCCACCTCTCCTGAAGGCCAGGTAGACCTCAAAGGGACTTACGTAGATTATTCTGTCCAGCTCAGCAGGCCCTCCCAGGATTCCGGCTGCCATCTGCCTGTAAGCCGGCATTTTCTCCAGGAAGAAGGGTGAACCCCTGCCGAATTCCGGCACGGGAACGCTGTTTCTGTCGGCCGACACGACGGCATAAGCCCTCTCCCTTCCCTTTGAGTACTGGAAATAATAAGCCGATATCTGCCCATCGGGCTCATAGAAGGTGCCTCGGGACACGAGTTCCTGAAATCCTCCCCATTGAGCTTCAACTCTGGCTCGGGCTATTGTTTCTGCCGTCAGGGGATCAACTGGTGGCTCTCCGCCGGCGGTCAGCAAAAGGACGATCAAGATTTTCATCCCGTACATGGTTCCATCTCCTTTTGAGGTGAGAATACGACATGATGCCCGTGCGTTCAACATCGGCTGCCCTTCCAGTCGGTGCAAAGGGGGCTTTCGGGGGAAAGGGGACTTTTTAAGGCAGACAGTCCCGGTGTAAAAGAGCTGCAGAGGTCCGCCCGCGGATCGGGTTTCCATCGACACTTTAAGGCCGGCTGTGATTTTTTCGAAATGACCTGTTGACAGCCGGAAGCCTCTGACGTAACATTTAAAAATGGGAATCGTACTCGCACTTTTAGCCCTTCTGCCCTTTACATCCCCTTCGGGAGGTTATCGGGATATGTCGAAGTTCAGGCCGCGCTACAGCATCTCTACGTTCTATTCCTCGAGGGGCTTTATGGCCTTCGATACAAGGGTATCTTTTCCGGAGACAAAGGGTTTCAGGCTGACCCTTGGCCTGATAAATTACGAAAATTTCGGAAAGAAGAATCCATTGAGAAACCGTAATTTCGGCCTCCTGGACCTTTCTTATCGCAAGGAACTTGGCTTTTTAAGTCTCAGCGCGAGGATAAGATACCTGGCCCCTCTCGGGGAGAGGGCTACTGGCCGGTCTCCTTTCTGACGCTCCCGCTCTTGCTCAGTCCATAACGCTGAAGCTTCCTGTAAAGAGTAGAGGGATCTATTCCCAGTATCTGAGCTGCTCTGTTCTTGTTCCAGCCGGTCTCATCCAGAACCTGGAGTATATATCTTCTCTCCAGCTCTTCCAGGGT
>Ga0116200_10000234_pt1 | contig 16466 bp, 20 predicted proteins | sample Mar14436cmmetaG_FD_94478 | JGI IMG/M metagenome (GOLD analysis project Ga0116200, IMG submission 94478) | Marine hydrothermal vent microbial communities from Guaymas Basin, Gulf of California to study Microbial Dark Matter (Phase II) - Marker... ... | reverse complement strand
ATTAAATGGTATGTTCCAAAAAAAATGCAAAAATATGCTTTTATACCATGATTGCAATATGCAATTATTATTGCCATATGCAATGTTTTAATTTATGAAATACTTATAAATTATTATTTGGCACATAAATTGCTTTTAAAAATTTGTTTGAAGGAGGATAAAAGATGGCAGAAAAGGATGTACGCAAGATAGATGAAGAGCAACTTTTAAAACCTACATTATCCCGTATAAAGCATAAAATTATTGTCATGAGTGGGAAAGGAGGAGTAGGAAAAAGTACAGTAGCTACGTGTTTAGCCATTGCTTTAGCACAAAAAGGATATAAAGTAGGCCTTTTAGATATAGATTTACATGGTCCTAGCATTCCACACCTTTTAGGTATTAAAGATTTATTAGAAATTACAGAGCAAAAGATATTGCCTAAAAAGCTTATGCCAAATTTAGAAGTAGTTTCTATTGAATGTTTTATGGCAGATGAAGATAAAGATCGAGCAGTAATTTGGAGAGGCCCTTTAAAACATTCAGCTATTCGACAATTTTTAGCAGATGTAGAGTGGGGAGAATTAAATTATCTTGTCATTGATTCTCCTCCAGGCACAGGTGATGAACCACTTTCTGTTGCACATTTAATTCCTGATGCTAAGGCCATTATTGTAGCTACACCTCAAGAAGTAGCCTTAGCTGATATTCGTAAGTCTATTTCTTTTTGCAAACATGTGCAAATGGATATCGTTGGATTAATTGAAAATATGAGTGGTTTTGTTTGTCCACATTGTGGTAAGGAAATAAATATTTTTAAAACCGGAGGAGGAGAAAAAACAGCTGAAATTGCCCGTATTCCATTCTTAGGCAAATTGCCTGTGGATTTAAGCGTAGTAGAAGCAGGAGATGAAGGAAAATTATTGGAATATATGCAAAATCAAGACAATTCCTATATCAGGGCATTTAGCAAAATTGCTGCAAATGTAGTAGACCAATTAAAGCAAATGGAGGTAAAACCTGTATCTCTTGCTGAAATTAGAGCCAGAAAGGAATATAAAGTGGCTATTCCTTTAAAGGATGGAAGACGTGCTGATTTTCTCACAGAATGTGACGAGTTGGCTATGGTACATGTAAAAGATGGAGGAATTAAAAAGATAGAAAAAATGGTACCAGCAGAAAAAGACATAGCAGTTGTACCTATGGCATTAGTACATTTGGGAGCTGATCTTGTAATAACAAAACGCATGAAAGAAAAAGCAAAGTATGTATTTTATAAAAATGGAGTAGGGGTACTATTAGATGTTCCAGAATTAACACCAGAAGAATTAGTACAAAAATTTATTTCTGGTGAATTGGGAGGTGAATAATGCGTATAGCTATCCCTGCCAATAATGGGCATCTTTGTGCCCATTTTGGACATGCCCCTGAATTTGCTATCATTGATGTTATAAATGGTAAGATAGAAAGTATTAACTATCTCATACCACCTCCCCATGAACCTGGAATTCTGCCAGCTTGGATGCATGAACTTCAGGTAGATGTAATCATTTGTGGTGGTATGGGAATGCGTGCTCAGCAATTCTTTAATCAATATGGCATTCAGGTAATAGTAGGGGCACCTGAAATGCCAGTGGAAGAGGTGGTGAAACAATATCTGGCAGGCACATTAGAAGTTGGTGAAAATATATGTAACCATTAAAAAATGAAAGGAGAAAAAGATGCCAAATGGAAGAGGTAAAGGACAAGGTAGAGGTGGTGGACAAGGTAGAGGAAAAGGTAAGGGTCAAGGAGGAGGGCCTCCTACTCACTGTGTATGCCCAAATTGTGGTACAAGGGTACCCCATCAAAGAGGTGTACCTTGTAGACAAATTTCTTGTCCTAAATGTGGTGCTCAGATGATGGGTGAATAGGAAAAAATGCGCATATGTATTGCCAGCGGAAAAGGAGGGACAGGGAAAACTACAATTGCTACTAATTTAGCAGCAGTTTTGGGTAAAGTTGCTCAGTATGTGGACTGTGATGTGGAAGAACCAAATGGACATCTGTTTTTAAAACCAAAGATTGAATATTCTGAAATTGTTTCTGTACCTGTGCCAAAGGTTGATTTGGAAAAATGTGATTTTTGTCGTAAATGTGCTGATTTTTGCCAATTCAATGCCATTGCTGTTTTAGGAAAAAACGTACTTATATTTCCTGAACTTTGCCATAGTTGTGGTGGTTGTAAATTAATTTGTCCAAAAGAGGCTATTTTTGAAACATCAAAAGAAATAGGCAGATTAGAAAAAGGAATAGCCAAAGAGGTTGAATTTGTCCATGGGTATTTAAAGATCGGTGAAGCTCAAGCTGTACCTTTGATTGAAAGAGTAAAAAAAGAAATTAAACCTAATAAAGTAGCTGTTATAGACGCTCCACCTGGTACTTCATGCCCTGTTATTGCTGCTTTAAAAGGGGTAGATATGGCAATCTTAGTAACAGAACCTACTCCTTTTGGTCTTTATGACCTAAAATTAGCAGTAGGAGTAGTGCGCATATTAAACATTCCTTTGGGTGTGGTAATAAATCGAGCGGATTTAGGTGATGAAAGAGTATTTGATTATTGTGAAAAAGAAAATATCCCTATTCTTATGACTATCCCATTTGATAAAAAAATTGCTGAAGATTATGCCAAAGGTGAATTATTAGTGAGAAAAACCTTTTGGCATGATCGTTTTTTAAACTTGTGGACAAAAATAAAAACCATAAGTGGGGATAAATTATGAAAAAGGCAGGTATAATTAGGTGTTTGGGTACAGAAGCAATGTGTCCTGGCACTGCTTGTTTTAGAATGGCAAAGGAAGGAAAAGGAGGATTTGAAAAAATAGGGCCAGTGGAAGTGATCGGACATGTAACCTGTGGTGGTTGTCCTGGAAAAGAAATTTTACCACGGGCAGAAAAAATGATAGAAAAAGGAGCAGAAGCAATCGTTCTTTCTTCTTGTATTGTTGGCAAACATCCGGGATCAAAATATTACCCTTGCCCCTTTTTCCCTCAAATTAAAGAAGTTTTAGAAAAGCAAATTGGAGATAAAGTGCAAATCATCTACGGTACACATTGATAGAGGTTATAAATGAAAGAGCTTGTTATTATCAGTGGGAAAGGAGGGACAGGAAAAACTACGTTAACTGCAGCCTTTGCGGCCTTAGCAAAAGATAAAGTCATTGCAGATACAGATGTAGATGCCCCTGATTTACATCTCATTCTTTCTCCACAAATTAAACATGAGGAACCTTTTAAAGGTAGCCATTATGCTATCATTGATAAAGAGAAATGTATTCAATGTGGAGAATGTAGAAAGCTCTGCCGTTTTCATGCTATTAATGAAGAATTTGAAATTAATCCTATAGACTGTGAAGGTTGTGGTGTTTGTGTCCATTTTTGTCCACAAGAAGCGATAAATTTTCCTCAACGTACCTGTGGAAAATGGTTTATATCTGAAACACGTTTTGGACCAATGGTTCATGCCCAGTTAGATATTGGTCAAGAAAATTCAGGACTTTTAGCTACTCTTGTACGTCAACAGGCTAAAATTATTGCTGAAGATCGTGGTTATGATTTAATTATCGTGGATGGCCCCCCAGGTGTTGGTTGCCCAGTTATTGCAAGTGTAACTGGGGCAAGTGTAGTAATGATTGTAACAGAACCTAGCCCTTCGGGTCTCCATGATTTGGAGCGAGTTTGGCAATTAGCATTTAAACACTTTGGCATTCCTTGTTTGGCTTGTATTAACAAGTTTGATTTAAATCCTACATTTAGTGAAAAGATAGAAACATTTTGTAAAAAAAATCAAATTACTTTGGTTGGAAAAATTCCTTTTGATCCAAAGGTGACTGAAGCAGTAGTCCAAGCAAAAACAGTAATTGAAATTAAAGCATCTGTCACATCTTTAGTTGCTCAGATGTGGGAAAAGATTTATAAACATTTATATGAATAAAAAAGAATTTACTTATGAAGATTTAACATGGGCTAGAGAAGTTTTAGGTATACCATTACGGGCAACACAAGCTGAGATAAAACAGGCTTATAGGCGTAAAATAAAAAAATGGCACCCAGACCGGTGTAATAAAGAAGTGGCCCATAAAAAAATGGCTGAAATTAATCGAGCGTATGAGATTATTACTAGTTATTGTCGACGTTATAAATATAGTTTTGATTTAGAAACTTTTCGTAGAAATATGGTAGGTACAGAATGGTGGTGGTGGGATAAATTTGGCCAAGACCCTATTTGGAGCAATAAAGTGAAAAAATAATTAAAGGAGGTGAGGAAAAATGCCAACATATACTTATCAATGTCACAATTGTGGTTTTGTTTTTGAAAAAGAACAAAAAATTACTGATGCACCTTTAAATATATGTCCTAAATGTGGCGGTCCTGTTAAAAGGGTTATTACAGGTGGGACAGGTTTTATTTTAAAAGGTAGCGGTTTTTATGCCACTGATTATAAACGTAGTGATTCTTGTTGTGGTAAATCTAATCCATGTGCTGATCCTAAAAGATGCTGCGAGAAAAAATCACTTTGACAGAAATGGAAGGAGTAAAAGAGGCAAGGTCTTTTTTTGAAATTATTTTAGATAGTATTAGTGAAGGTGTTTTTGCTGTAAATAAAGAGTGGCAAATTACATATTTTAACCATGCTGCTGAAAAAATTACTGGTGTTTCTAAAGAAGAAGCCTTAGGGCGTCCTTGTTATGAAGTTTTTCATGCCAATATATGTCAGACTGATTGTGCTTTAAAAAAAACTATAAAAACTGGAAAACCTGTTATTGATCTTCCAATAAATATTATAAATCGCGAGGGTAGAAAAATACCTTTAAGTATCAGCACTGCTGTATTGCGAGATGAAAAAGGTAAAGTTGTAGGAGGTGTAGAAACATTTAGGGATCTTTCTGCTGTAGAAGAATTAAAAAGAGAAATTACAAAAAAATATACATTTGAAGATATTATTAGTAAAAGTCATGAAATTCAAAAAATTTTTGAAGTTCTTCCTGATATTGCTGAAAGTGATGCCACAGTTTTAATCCAAGGACCAAGTGGCTCAGGAAAGGAATTATTTGCTAAAGCTATACATAACTTAAGTCCCCGTCATCATGGTCCTTATGTAGTAGTAAATTGTGCTGCTTTACCTGATACTTTGTTAGAATCTGAGCTCTTTGGTTATGTAAAGGGGGCATTTACTGATGCCAAACATGATAAACCAGGACGCTTTGCCTTAGCCCATAAAGGTACCATATTTTTGGATGAAATAGGAGATATTTCTCCAGCAATGCAAGTAAAACTACTTAGAGTATTGCAAGAAAAGGAATTTGAACCATTGGGAGCAACAAAATCAGTAAAAGTAGATGTACGTGTTATTTGTGCTACTAATAAAGACTTAGCAAAATTAGTAGCTGAAGGGCGATTTAGGGAAGATTTATATTATCGCATCAATGTAATTAAAATAGAACTCCCACCACTTTCTAAGCGTCGTGAAGATATCCCTTTATTGATTGATCACTTTATCCATCGCCTTAATGCCAAAATGAATAAAAATATTATTGGCGTTTCTGATGAAGTACTTGAATTTCTTATGAAGTATGAATTTCCTGGAAATGTGAGAGAATTAGAAAATATCATTGAACATGCTTTTATCCTCTGTCGTGGTTCTGTTATTCAATTAGAACATCTTCCTAGAGAAGTAATAGAAACTGTTCGTAAGCCTGTACAAATTCCTACAGAAAAGGAGCTTTCTTTAGAAGCTTTAGAAATAAAAGCTATCAAAACAGCCCTTCAAAAACATAGAGGACATCGAGGGCGAGCTGCTCAAGAGTTGGGTATTGATAAAAGCACACTTTGGCGAAAAATGAAACGCTATGGTTTATTATAAAAAAACTATTGTAGGTATTCCTGTTTTTGGAAATCGGGTAGCACCTCGATTTGATTGTGCTTTAAAAATGTTAATTTTAGAGGTAGAAAATGGAAAATTATTAAGACAAAAGGAAATAACACTCTCTTGGCAAAATCCTTTAAGCATAATCAACCAAATTCGTTCCATGGCAGTTGATGTCTTGATATGTGGCGCTATCCCTTGTTTTTGGATGCGGGTTTTAACCTGGCATGGCATTAAAATTATTTCTTGGGTTAGTGGTGAATGGCAAGAAGTACTCAATCTTTTTCTTAAAGGAAAATTAGTCAACGGTTGGCCATGGCATTGTCAACATAGACGAAGGAAAAGATGGGGATATAAATTTAATTAATTTTGGGTAAATCTGTCGCTTTTTTATGAACATCAAGAACAGCCTGAAATATTGTTTCGCTTAAAGTTGGATGTGGATAAATTATTCTGATTAGTTTTTCTGTAGTGCATTCTAAATCGATTGCTAAAGCTGCCTGTGTTATCATCTCAGTTGCTTGAACACCTAAAATATGAATGCCAAGTATAATGTCACTATCTCTATCAACAATAACCTTAACAAATCCATTTATCTCTCCCAAAGTAACAGCTTTCCCATTAGCCATAAAGGGAAATTTTCCTATTTTAATTTTATATCCTTTTTCTTTTGCCTGCTCTTCAGTTAAACCTACACTAGCCACCTCAGGAATAGTAAATATGCAACGTGGAATAGCTTTATAATCAATAATTGTTTCTCCTCCCATTGCATTTTTTGCTGCTACCATAGCCTCAGCATATGCCTTATGAGCTAAAAAAGGAGCACCTATTACATCTCCAATGGCATATATATTTTTTATATTTGTTTCCATTTTTTTATTTACGATTATTTTATTATTTTCACAAACAATACCTGCATTTTCTAAACCCAATCCTTCAATACAAGGTCTTCTCCCTGTAGCCACAAGTACCTTTTCTACTAAAAGTCTACTCAAACCATTAGATGACTCCAAAACTATCTCTAGCCCTTTATCAGCATAGTTTATTTCCCTTACAGTAGTATTAGTTTTAATATCAATGCCTTTTTTCTTTAAAATTCTTTCTAATGTTTGAGAAATCTCCCTATCTTCATCAGGAAGAATATAAGGTAATACTTCAACAATAGTTACTTTAGTCCCCAAAGATTGAAAAATACATGCAAATTCTAATCCTATCACTCCGCCTCCAATAATAAGGAGAGAAAAAGGTATTTCCTTAATTTCAAGAAGCTCATCACTTGTCATTATATTTTCACCATCTATCTCAATTCCTGGGATTGCAGATGGAATAGAACCAGTGGCAATGATACATTTTTTAAATCTAAATATTTCATCCTTCACTTTTACTTCAGAAGAAGAAATAAAGTATGCATTGCCTTTTATTACCTCTATACCATAACTTTTAAGGAGATAATTAACTCCATTTCTTAACTGTTTTACTATTCTTTCCTTTCTGGCTATTACATTAGCAAAATCAATCTTTTCCTTTTCAATAACAATTCCAAACTCCTTTGCCTTCCTGATACAATCTAAAATATGAATACTGGCAATTAGCGACTTTGTCGGAATACATCCTTTATTTAAACAAGCACCTCCTAAATCGCCTTTTTCAATAATAGCTACCTTTCCACCTAATTGAGCAGCACAAATGGCAGCTGTATATCCACCTGGCCCAGCACCTATGACAATAAGATCAAAATCTTTTTTCATTTTTATTATCCTCTACATGTTCCAAATACTCTTCTGCCAAATAAGAACTGCGAACATAAGGCCCACTGGCGACATAAAGAAATCCTAGTGCTAAAGCTCTTTCTTTATAATAATCAAATCTATCTGGATGTACATACTCTTTTACAGGATATGCCTTTCGACTAGGGGACAAATACTGACCTATGCTCAAAAAATCACAGTTTACTTTACGAAGATCTTTAAATACTTTTAATATTTCTTCCTCTCTTTCTCCTAAACCCAACATAAGGCCAGATTTAGTATAAATACCATTGCTTAGTGCTTTTACAGTTTTTAATACCTCTAAAGAGCGCAAAAAATTTGCACCCTTACGCACAATGGGATACAATCTTGGTACAGTTTCAATATTATGCCCAATAATATCTGGTTTTGCTTCTATTACCTTTTTTATCGCTTCTTTTTCTCCTTTAAAGTCTGGGATAAGAACTTCAATAACAATTTTTTTCATTTTTTTTCTGATACTATAAATGGTCTTCGCAAAATGTTCAGCCCCTCCATCTGACAAATCGTCTCTAGTTACACTGGTAATAACTACATGTTTTAAATTAAGCCGAGAGACTGCTTCTGCTATACGCTCTGGTTCTTCTATGTCCACAACCCCTGGCTTTCCTTTTTTTACCGCACAAAATCGGCAGTTTCTTGTGCAAATGTTTCCTAGGATTAAAAAGGTAGCTATCTTTTTAGAAAAACATTCAGAAATATTAGGACAATTGGCCTCTTGACAAATAGTATGTAACTTTAAGTTCTTTAAAAGGACATTTAAGGCATAACATGCTTTTAAATCAATCTTTTTATGCAACCAAACTGGCTTTTTCATCTTTTTAGGTTCCACTCTAAAGTTTTATATTTTTCTTCCCTTAATCTAGTAGCTAATTCTTGTTCTTTAAAAGTTAGTCCCCCTTCTACCAATCTTACTGAAAAAGTTTCTTCAAAAGATGTTTTAATAATATTTTCTATTTCTGTAAAACTTATTTTTCTCCCTAAAACATCTTCTAAAGAACAAACTTTTTCTTCCAACCCTTCTGGTTTATAACGCAAGAATAAAAAAAAGTCATCTATTTCTAGCTGTAAAGGGATAGAACCATGTTGAAAGATTAAATCTTTTTTTCTTTTTTGGGCATTACCACCTAATTTTTTTCCATTGATGATAATGTCATAATCTTCATAAGAAGTGAAACAAAGTAAAGATTTTTCTGAAGCAGGCAGTTTAATTTCTATAGCAAAATGTGGATTAAGCCCAAGTTTTTTATAAGCATTTAAAAGAAATGAACAAATCTTTTTAAAACCTTCTTTTACTGAACCAAAGGCATTAATCTCATCTTTAAAACAAGTTAAACTATAAGTTAATTCCTGATAATGAAAAATAGCCTTTCCCCCTGTGATTCTTCTGACAAATAAGATTCCTTTTTTCTTGCATTTATTTAAATCTAATACTTCCTCAACTTTTTGAAAATAACCAATAGAAAAAGCAGGAGGTTTCCAGCCATAAACCCTTAAAGTAGGTAAAGTCTCTTTTTTACTATGTGCTATCAATATAGCCTCATCTATAGCCATATTAGTGTAGGGGTCACAAAACCCTGAACGAATAAATCGCCATTGTTTTATCATCTCAGAAGCTTAATGCTAAATATAGCTATAAATGTCAAGCTTTAACCTATTCAAGAAAACCCCATAAGTCTTAATTAGGCGTTTTCACTTCATTTTGAAGTCCATGTTGAAAAATTTTTGCATCTTTTCTCCCAAATGTCTTTTTTAACAAAAATCAATCGCGGATTTTGGGTTTAAATTTAGACTTAGGTTTGGACAATATTTTTATTTGTCCGAAAATAGTAATAGTCCTAATAAAAATGATTTTAAAACAAATGCTAAAAGAACATAGTTTATTTTATCTAAATCTTTTTTTAGCTTTTTTTGCTACTATTTCATTTCTTTTTCTTCTAAAGGATATAATACGAATAAAATGGCAGAATTCATTTGTTTTAGCTGAACCTCATTTTACAAATCCTAATTACAATCAGTTAAAGCTAACTGATTATAACTTGATTTTTAAAAATAATCCTTTTGGTTTTCAAGTCGGTGAATTAAAACCTTTTAAAAGTATAAAATCTATTGGGACAAAAGAAAAAAATGAAATAATTCGTTCTTTCACATTATTAGGGACAGTTATTAGTCAAAATTTCCCTTCTTTTGCAATTATTAAAAACAATAAAACGCAAGAACAAGATATATTTAAAATAGGAGACTCAGTTTTTAATGCAGGTATTTTAAAGAAAGTATTTAAAAACAAAATATTTATTGAAATAGATGATAAAGAAATAGAAATATGTTTGCAAGATAAAGATTTAAAAAATATACAAGAAATACGATTGATTAACTCCGATTTTATAAAAAAAAGAGGAAATATTTATATTTTGAACAGTAAAAAAGTAGAATATTTTTTGAAAAATCCAGCAAAAATTGTATCAGGAGGAATATTTGTACCCTATATTATTAACGGAAAACAAAATGGTTGGATATTAAAAGGAATCAAATCGGACAGCATATATACTATGCTTGGGTTAAAAAATGGAGATGTATTGGTAGCAGTAAATGGATATCCTCTTTCTAATCCAGAAGCTGCTTTACAAACTTTTACAGCCATTCAACAGGGAATAGAACGTTTAGAAATAGATATAATAAGAAATGGTGAAAAAAAACGTTTTATTTATCAAATTATGTGATATGAAAAAAATCTATGTTTTTACCTTTATTATTTTAATTGTATGTTATACTTCTTTTTCTTCAGCTAAAGAGAATGCTGAATTTAAATTTAATTTTGTTAATGTAGACTTAACTACAGTTATTAAATTTGTAAGTGAAGTTACAGGAAAAAACTTTATTTTTGATGACCGTGTAAAAGGCAAAGTTACAATTATAGCCCCTTCTAAATTAAAAATTCGAGACATTGAAAAAATTTTTACTTCTTTATTGGAATTAAAAGGTTTTACAATTATACCTTTAAAAAATAATACTTTTAAAATTGTACCTGCCTTTCAAGCTAGATCTCAAGGAATAAAAGTTTCTGACAGAATCCCTATAGACGAAAGTTACATTGCCAGAGTAATTCCACTTCAATATATATCTGCTTTACAAGCTATGAAATTTTTACGCCCGCTTATATCCAAAAATGGCCATATTTCAGCTTTTGCAGAAGATAATTTGCTTTTAGTAATTGATTCAGGACTTAATTTAGAAAAAATTATTTCAATTGTTAAATACATAGATAAACCAATTGAAGAAAATGAAGCAGAATTAGTTCTTTTAAAATATGCAAATAGTGAAGAAGTGGCAAAGATATTAAATGAAGCTATTGATCACCAAAAAAAACCAAAAGGTATAGAACCAAAGGCTATTGCTGAAAAAAGGTTAAATGGAGTGATCATTATTGGAGATAAAGAAATTAAGCAATTTATGAAAAGATTAATTTCTCTTGTAGACATCCCAGTGCAGGAAAATCAAGATAGAATAAATGTTTATTTTTTAGAAAATGCTGATGCTACTGAATTGGCTAAGGTATTAGAAGGCATTATTCAATCAACTCAAACTTCTAAAAAAACTAATAGCCCTTTTGAATTATCTGGTCACATCACTATTACTCCTGATAAAAGCACAAATGCTTTAATAATTGTTGCTTCTCCATCTGATTATCAAAATTTATTAAGGGTAATAAAGCAGTTAGATAAAAGAAAAAAACAAGTATTTGTTGAAGCAATGATTGTTGAAGCATCTATAGATAAATTAAAAGAGATTGGCACAAAATGGAGAGTTATGGCTACACATGATAATGCACCTATAAGTATCAGCGGATTTGGTACTATAAGTATGAGTGATTTACAGTCATTGATTTATGGTCTTACAGGCCTTTCTTTTGGAGGTATGGGAAGTTTTACTAATATTAAAATCTCTACATTAAATGCAGATGGAACAGTTACTGAAACTACATTAGATATTCCCCGTTTTGCTGCTTTGTTTAGCCTAGATGAGTTTAAAGGCGCTGTTAATGTCCTTTCTACACCTCATATTCTTACTTCAGATAATGAAGAAGCAGAAATTGTTGAAGGTGAAAATGTGCCCTTTATCACGCGTCGTGAATCAGATCCCACTCGACCTTTATCTGTCTTTTCAACTATAGAAAGAAAAGATGTAGGTATTACCCTTAGAATAACCCCTCATATCACAGAAGGAGAATATGTAAGATTGGACATTTACCAAGAAATATCTTCTGTTAAGCGAGAATCAGAAAATATTTTAATTAGCCTGGGACCTACTACTACTAAACGTTCAACCAAAACTTCAGTTGTAGTGAAAAATAATCAAACAGTAGTTATTGGTGGATTAATGCAAGAAAGAGAAGAAAAAAACATACATAAAATACCAATATTAGGAGATATTCCTATTTTAAGATATCTATTTAGATATGAAAGTAAAATACATAAAAAAACAAATTTGCTTGTCTTCCTTACCCCTCGTATTGTCAAAGATAGTAAGCATTTATCAGAAATTACAAAAGAAAAAAAGATATTTTTTGAAAGGAATCAAAAATGGGAACAGTAACTGTTCAAAAAATAGAAAAAAATGTTTTGTTTTTTGAAGATATTGATATTTCTTTATTAAAAAAAATCCCCCTTCGCTTTGCCAAAACTAATTATATTTTACCATTAAGACAAGAAAATTCTAAACTTATTGCTGCTGTTGCTGATGAGCAGGGTATATTAGCATTATTAGAATTAGCAAAAATCTTATCTCTTACCCCAATGCCAATAAAAGTCCCAAAAACAGAATTAATGGAGGCAATTAATAGATGCTATGGTCAACTTGGTTCAGCAGAAGAAGTTATGAATCATATTAGTGGTGAAGATTTCTCAACTATTGCTACTGAATTTGAATCCCCACGTGATATTTTGGAATTGACAGAAGAAGCACCTATTATTCGCCTTTTAAATGCTCTTTTGTTACAAGCAGTCAAAGAACGAGCTAGTGATATTCATATTGAACCATATGAAAAAGAACTTGTGGTGAGAATGCGAATAGATGGAGTTTTACATCGTGTTTTAACACCTCCAAAAATAATACAAGAGGCCCTAATTAGTCGCATCAAAATTATGGCTAATTTGGACATTGCAGAAAAAAGATTACCTCAAGATGGTAGATTAAAGGTGTTAATTGGAGGAAGAGATATTGATATAAGAGTATCTATTGTGCCTACTTGTTTTGGTGAAAGGGCAGTACTTAGATTGTTAGACAGAAAACAGGGAGTACTTGGTCTTTGGGAGATAGGACTTGATAAAGAAGATGAAAAAATTTTAGAGGAATTACTACTCCGTCCTAATGGGATTATTTTAGTTACAGGCCCCACTGGCAGTGGTAAAACTACTACTTTATATGCTGCCTTAAATTATGTTCATAGTGAAAGTAAAAACATTATTACTATTGAAGATCCAGTGGAATATCAGCTTAAAGGAGTAGGGCAGATACAGGTAAATCCTAAAATAGGTCTCACATTCGCCTCAGGTTTACGTTCTATTCTTAGACAAGACCCTGATATAATCATGGTAGGAGAAATAAGGGATATAGAAACAGCAGAAATTGCTATTCAAGCTTCTTTAACCGGACATTTAGTTTTGTCTACTTTGCATACAAATGACGCACCTAGTGCAATCACAAGGTTAATAGAAATGGGAGTAGAACCATTTTTAGCAGCTTCTTCTTTGATAGCTATTATAGCCCAAAGATTAGTAAGAATGATTTGTCCTTACTGTAAAGAAGAATATATCCCCTCAGAAGGTGAAAAGGCTTATTTTCCTTTTGAAATTTCCCGACTTTATCGAGGAAGTGGATGCGAAAAATGTAAATATACTGGTTATCTAGGAAGAACAGGAATATTTGAAATCTTAGTTATAGATAAAGATTTAAGAAAGATGATTACAGAACGCATTGATAGTCAAAGTATAAAGCAAAAGGCCATATTAAGGGGAATGAAAACTTTAAGAAAAGACGGTTTAAACAAAGTTTTAAAAGGCATTACTACTTTAGAAGAAGTATTAAGGGTAACACCAAAAGATGCCGACATTTCATTATAGAGCTTATCGTCAAGACGGGATAGAAATTAAAGGTATTTTAGAAGCTGAAGATATTAGAGAGGCTTTAATTAAACTTAAAGAACAAGGGCTTTTCCCAAAAAGCGTTAAAGAAGTTATTTCTCACAGGTGGCATAAATGGGAGAGAAAGGATGTCTCTCTTTTACCTCAAATTACTAGCCAACTTTCTACTCTTTTAAGTGCTGGTGTTCCTTTAATAGATGCTTTGGATACTCTAAAAAAAGAAAATAAGGGTAAATGGCAAATAATTTTGGCAAATATTAAAAACAAAGTGGCAGAAGGTGCTAGTTTAGCCAAAGCATTGGAAACGTATCCAAAAGTTTTTCCTGAATTTTACATAAATATGGTGGCCGCAGGAGAAAGTAGTGGAACTTTAGATCAGATATTAACTAAGCTAGCAGATTTTTTGGAAAAACAAGAAAATTTAAAGGCTCGTGTAAAAATAGCTATGATTTACCCTGCTTTTATGATAGGTGTAAGCTTTTTTGTATTATTCTTATTGTTTTCTTTCGTGGTACCTAAAATAGTAAAAATTTTTGAAGATACAAAGGCAGCCTTACCATTTGTTACAGTTATTTTGATAAAAATTAGCTATTTTTTTAAAAATTATGGATGGTTTATAATTATTTTTCTAGTTGTATTTATCTATAGCATAAAAAAAATCAAAAAAATAAAACAACTCTGGTTAGATAAATTGTGGCTCAAATTGCCAGGAAATGTTTTTCAAAGTTTATATTTAGCAAGATTTACAAGAATTTTAGGTTTATTATTAGAAGGAGGGGTACCTGTACTTAAGGCATTAGAATTAACTTCTAAATCATTAGGAAATAAATACCTTGAAAATAAAGTGTTAGAAGCAGCACAAAAAGTAGCAGAGGGAAGCAAAATTTCTGTTGCTTTAAAAGATTTTCCTCCAATGCTTTTACAGTTAATTGCGACAGGTGAGAAAAGCGGACATTTAGTAAATATTTTAAAAAAAGCGGCTGATAGTTATGAAGAACTTTTTAGTAAAAAAGTGCAAAAAACATTAGCTCTATTGGAGCCTACTATTATACTTATTATGGGATTAATTGTAGGTTTTATTGTTATGGCCATTTTATTACCCATTTTCCAACTAAACCAATTAATAAAATAGGAGGTGATAAGATGCATAGAAATGATAATAGGGGTTTTACCCTTTTGGAAGTGATTGTAGTAATGTTTATTTTAGGTTTATTAGCCGTTATTGTGGCACCAAAAATTATAGGACGCACAGATGATGCACGTATTACTCAAGCAAAAATTCAAATCAAAAATTTTGAAACAGCTCTTAAACTATTCAAAATTGATAATGGCTTTTATCCCAGTACCGAACAAGGATTAGAAGCTTTGATTAAAAAGCCTACTATTGGTCGTATTCCAACAAATTATCGTGAGGGTGGATACTTAGAACAGAAAAAAATTCCTTTAGATCCTTGGGGAAATCCTTATATTTATATTTGTCCAGGTACTCATGGAGATTTTGATATTATCTCATACGGTGCAGATGGCCAAGAAGGTGGTGAAGGCAAGGATGCTGACATTACAAATTGGAATATCGAATAAAGGTCTTACTTTACTAGAGATGATAATAGTACTATTTTTATTTACTTTTGCCTTAAGTATCTCCTTTCCCTTATTTCTTAATCTAGAAATATCAAATTTAAAAACTGAAGCACAAAGAATGGCTTCTATAATAAGGTATTTAAATGATAATGCAGCTGCCTATAAACGAATTTTTAGATTAAAATTTAATTTCTCTAAAAAAATTGTCCAATGGGAAGAACTAGAAGGATGGAAAGAATATAGATTTAAATATTTACAAGATATTAATCTCTTTTCTAAAGGCAAAATAAATGAAGGAGAAATTATATTGTTTTTTAAACCGATAGGAAACTTAGAAATAATGAAAATTCATTTTAGTAATAAGAAACAAATATTAACTGTTTTTTGGCAAGGAATAAGTGGAAAAATAAAAATTTTACATGGGTATCAATAAATTAAAAAAAGGATTTACTTTATTAGAAGTTTTAATTGCTTTATCTATTACTAGTATTCTTTTAATTGTTCTTATATACAGTTTAAATTACTATTTAAAATTAATTCAAGAACAAGAAATAGCAACTATTGCTTATTTTTTAGCTAAGGAAAAAATGTCAGAAATTAAAAATAATCCTGTGAAAACCAAAGGTTTCTTTTTAGAACCTTATAAAGATTATGCTTATGCTACTTATATTTATCCTTTAAATCAAGATTTTTATGAAATAGGAGTAATTGTTAAAAAGGGTAAATATGAATTTAAAATTAAAGAATTTATTTTTAAGAAAAACTAAAAATTTTTCAGGATTTACTTTAATTGAAGTTTTAATAGCTTTTAGCATTGGAATGATTATTTTAGCTACACTTTATACTAGTTTTTTTACGACTTTATATGCAGTCAAAAAAGGAGAAAATGAAATTATTAAACTTCAGGAAGTAAGAAAGGTAATGTATATAATTGCTTCTGAATTAAGTTCAGTCTTTATTCAATCAAAAAATACCTTTTTTAAATTAAAAAATAAAAAATTGAGTTTTACCGCATTTTCACCTTTATATCCAAGTATTGCAAAAATAAGTTATTTTCTTGATGAAAATACTTT
>Ga0116200_10000233_pt1 | contig 16475 bp, 11 predicted proteins | sample Mar14436cmmetaG_FD_94478 | JGI IMG/M metagenome (GOLD analysis project Ga0116200, IMG submission 94478) | Marine hydrothermal vent microbial communities from Guaymas Basin, Gulf of California to study Microbial Dark Matter (Phase II) - Marker... ... | reverse complement strand
GGAGGATAATTTTACCAATGTTGCCGAGATTAATCTGGCCGATGGTTCTTACACTATTGTAAATGTTCCGCCAGGTACTTATTACCCTGCCTTCTGGGCTTCCATTCCACGTAATGAAGAAGGGGTTTTTACTGAATACCCAGATAGTATTGAAGTGAATGAAGGAGACGCTATTACAGGCATTGATATCACAATGTCTCTGGGAGCGGATATTGCTCTTTACGGACACATAACCGGTAGTAAGGGTGTTGCTGGAGTGGAAATTGAGGCATATAACACTACCGAAGACCAGGAATTTGAAGGCGAGACTAACTTCCTCGGTTACTATCGAATGATGGTATCTGGTGGATTCTACGACATCTATTTTTACCCTCCCTGGAACAGCCGCTATATGGAAATGGATACCACCAACATCAACATTACTACCGATACTGAACTAAACGTCTCCTTGAATAGCGGCTATTACATTTTCGGAATGGTTACTGATACCAGCGGTGCACCTATCCCAGAGGTTGGTATTGAAGTAGTTGACGCAGCCACAGAAGACCGGGTAGCTGGAGGTGGCACTAACGGGCAAGGTGAATATCGTGTTACGGTACCCCCGGGAACCTACAACGTCTATTTTTGGCCATGGCAAACTCGATATATTGCCAAACAAGTTAACAATGTGGTGGTAAATGCTGATTATGACTTGGATATAACGTTGCAAGCTGGTTCTCTGGTGGACGGCACTGTCACTAATGAAGACTCTACCCCTCTGGAAAGGGTGGGAGTAATCGCCTTCGAAGTCGGTACCTGGAATGTGGTTGCTAGCACTTCGACAGATGAAGACGGTTACTATGCATTCGGACTTCTGCCGGGTACTTATGATATCTTTTTCGATCCGTTTTGGAATTACTCAGAATATCTCTCCTACACTGCCTCCAACATAACCGTCCCCCCGGACACCACTATCGATGTGGTATTGCAGCGAGGTTCGAGCATCTCAGGCCGGGTGAGTGATCCTGAAGATAATCCGGTGGAAAATGCTCATGTTGAAGCGGTGGACACTCTTCATAATAATTGGGTTGCCGAGGACTGGACCGATGAAGATGGTGACTACTCTTTGACAGTGATGCCAGGCACCTACCATATCCAGGTCTGGCCGCCATCTGATAGTTTGCTACCCACTACTATTCGTTACATCAGCGTACCGCCAGATACTGTTTTGGATATCCAATTAAGACGCCCACAGTTGCGCTCTGTAACCGGCATACTCACAGATTTCAACTCTATCCCCATGGATAGCGTCCACCTGGATATTTTGAATGTAATGACACATGAGTGGTTTGGTGACACCACCGCCACGGACATAACTGGAACATACAATATCCAACTAATGGATGGCCCTTACAGCATCATATTCAGAACCGGAAAATGGTACGCTCAGGGGTTTCCAGATCAGGCTGCCTTACCATCAATAGTAGAAATATCCTCAGATACCACGATTGATTTTATTTTGCACCCCGGTCAGACTTTGACAGGCACTGTTACCGACACCAGCGGCAATCCAGTAGAAAATGCCCATTTGGAATTCCTGGAACCTGATTACAACAGGTGGATTAGCAGTGCCTTTACCGACATCAACGGCGATTACTCTGCATTACTGGTTCCCGCTTCCTATTTTGTCCACGTCGCTCCACCACAATTCAGCGATCTTTTTGCCCAGGAGAGCGATATTTCTTTCACTGGAAGCGAAACCTATGATTTCACTTTGGAGACTATTCCCGCTCACGATGTAGGCAATGTGGTGTTTTCTTGGGCAGCCGGACGATATGGACTTTGTTGGGATAATGGTGGGCAGGGTTTCCAATATCCACCAGGGCAGCCCAACAATCATCTGGTCCACAGCTATCTTTTAATCGCTATGAACGATTTTCAAATTTCCGAAGGGCCACATTTTCAACCGGTGAGTGTACCTCCATATCTACTGACTACGCCTGGGATGATTTCTGATCAAGATGGCTACACCTTATTTAACGACGGGCAGCAGGGGCCGGTTGGTGTTACCGTTGCTCAGTACAGCTATGCCTATGCCAATGCACCGGATAATGACTATGTGATCTTGCGACTGGTAATCGCTAACAATGACCCGTTCCCAAAGGATGTAGTGATTGGCATGTATTTTGATTGGGATGTGGGTGATGATTTTGGTGATGATGTAGGCAATTACGATGCAACCCACAACCTCGGCTACATCTATAGCAGTGACACGCCCAATGGTGTCCATGTGGGAACTGCAGTGCTTAGTCCCAGTGGGGTTTCTTCCTACCGAGCCTACGATAGGTACAGTGAGGGATATCTTGATTGGAATGACAAATACATTACATTGACTGAAGGTTTTCAGCAGATCAGTACTGGCCCCGGGGATATTCGGTATTACATTGCGACAGGTCCTTTTACTTTAGCCCCAGCCGGTGAGGACAGTGTTGAGGTAGCTTTTGCAATTTTGGCCGGGGATAGCCTGGCTGACCTTCAGGCCAACACCGAAGCAGCACAAAGCAAATACAATACCATCGTCTCTGTCGATAAAGATGTTCTGCCTGGCGCCGTACCTAAGGTGTTTTCGCTATCACAAAACTATCCCAATCCGTTTAACCCGAAGACAACTATTCAGTTTGGGTTACCAAAAGCCAGTCATGTGCGTTTAGCCATCTACAACTTACTTGGCCAGACAGTAACGACTCTGGTAGACGCCAAAAAGGCTGCAGGATTTTATGCTATTCAGTGGGATGGTACTGATAAAAATGGCAGCCAGGTTGCCAGTGGAGTGTACATATGTCGAATTGAAGCGGAAAGATTTGTTAGTAGTAAGAAATTATTGCTCTTGCGTTGATTTTCCTCCCCACATAACAAAGCGGACTCGAAATCTCAAAGCCATTTCTGTTGCGACAGAAATGGCTTTTGAGTTTTAAAAAATAATTGACCTTTTTGTCAAATCTGCTTATATTTAGTCTAAATGATCAGGCGTTCAATATCAGAGAATGATCCTATTAGTTCTTGGGAATGTTTCGCTAAGGTGATAAAAGAGGAGGGAATATGGCTCGGAGCAAAAGCAAGCAGAAACGACGACGAATAAAGCTTCGTCAACGTTGGAAAGCAAAGAAAAAACGTCAGAAAGCGGCTACCGATAGTGGCAAAAAATGACCAGAAGGAGGTTAAGTCCCTAAGTTCAGAAACGATAGGCAGCTGAGATGAAGATTTTTTTAACTTCGATTTTGTCGGTGTAGGAACTGGTATCATCACGCCACCATCTATAGATGTAGGCAATATCGAGGTTAAACTGTTGTTCCAAGAGGATTCCTACACCAGCAGTAAGAAACTTTTTGTCTGCTGCAGCGGGAGCATTTTTCAGCGGTGAAGGATCGACAAAATAGCCGGCTCGTAACTTTATGCTTGTAAAGGGAAGAAGCATTTCTCCTCCCAGGCGATAGCGCAGTGTAGATTGATAAGTCCTTCGCAGGGTCTTGTTGTTCAGCACCATGTAGTTAGGCGATTTGTACTTTATCTGTGACCAATCATTGAGTTCCACATCTCCGGCTATAAGGAGCAAAGGCAGCGAAAGGGATGCTCCGATGGAAAAAGAATAGGGGCGTTGGATTTTGTATTCGTAATAACCTTTAGCAGAAGAAACCTCTGTAGAGTCTTTATTGTAGACTTCATAATCATAGATAATAGTTTCATCCTCCTGATAGTCTTCTTTGCCTGTGAATGTTATCGGACTTGAAAGTGTAGCTCCTACTCGTAATTGTTTTGAGCAATACAGGCCTGCAACGGTAAGGTTAAAGCCACTAATTTTGGTATTGATTCGGTTTGTTAGAAAATGTGCGTTAAATGTCCACAGGTCCAAATCATCATATTCACTTAGCTCCCACATGTAGTCGTCTTTTCCCTTCCAATAATTCAAAGAACCTCCTAAATAAAGATTTTCTGACATCTGCACTGAACCAGCGAGTGTCCATCGTCCTATGCCTCCAGTTTCCAGCTCCTCGCCAGCTTGGTAGACAGAATCACCAGGGGAATAGTTAAATCCCGAAATCGAGAAGGTGTGGTCAAAGGAGCGCGGACGCAGGTAGCCGAAAGCAAACACCAAACTTCCTCGATAAGTGGGGACCGGGAAAACAAATCCACCGGTTTCCAGATTAGTGTAGTTTGACTCATCGGCAGTAGTATGGCTATTTTGGAGGAATCTTGCTTTATGAGTAGTAGTAAGTTGGGAAATACTGCCATAGATTTCCATCCGGTGAATTTGTCCCAATCCCGCCGGGTTCCAGTAGGAAGCAGAAAAATCTTCTGCTACACCTACGTGAGCTCCACCCATTCCCAAAGCTCGGGCGCCTACACCAAAGTGATTACCTAATAGGGGCAAAATTTGCTGTGCTTGCAATCGGGGCGAAAATACAGCCATTATCACTATCAGAATAACGCCAACGATCCACCCGAAGTTTTTATTCATAAACTACCTCCTCATTTTCAAAAGAAAATAACTTATAGATGTGAAATATCTACTCAAGCAACTGTTGCAGAGTTAAGGGGTAATAATTTGCGCCAGCCTTTCTAAATAAGGTTCAATAAGCCATGATATTCTGCAACACTCTCACATTGTCCGTGCTATTAATTCAGCGTTTGCGGGTTCGGGATGAATTAGATTTAGAAGTAGAAGACTTTTGTTTACTACTACTAACAGATTTAGAACGTCGCGCTGGTGACGAAACTGCAGGTGTACTGGAACGTCGCGGCTGAGGCGAGTAAGAGGGTACCTTAGTCTTAGAACGTCGAGTTAGTTTAGATCGCCGAGTAGGGTGAGATTTGTGCTGCACTCCTGGATTTACTGATTTTTTTCGCACCCGCGTAGGCTGTGGGGGTTTAAGCTTAGGACGCTTGCCAGTGGTACGACGAGTAGATTGGATGGTTTCATTATCACCCAAATTTTCCAAACCGATCTTGCGAATGCGTGTGCGGTCTCGATTAGGCTGAGTTTGTACTTTAGTGCCTGAAGAAGGTGAAGAGGCTACTTTTCGCATCCGAGTAGCACTTGGGCTACCGGCAGAACGCTTTGCCACTGGTGTAAGATGCGGGGTTTCTTCCCTCCGTCTGTCAATACCCTCTCGGCGGGTAAAGTCACGTTGTTTATAGGGTATGGATGGCCTTGGGGAATAATGTCCTTCATAATATCCAGAGTAATAGTACGGGTAATCTCCAGCATAATAATAGTAATAATCCCAATATCGATATGGATGCCATCGGTAGATCCAGGGATAATACCATCCCCAGTAATGGTAAGGGTACCAATCCCAATAAGTAACAGTTATTCTACCAGGTGGACAATATGGCCAGCACCAATCCCAGTTCCAATAAATCCAGTAGTCAGGATAGTCACATCCGTAGAAATTGTAATTGTAAACAGTCTCATTGCCCTCGCGAGCTTCCTCAGTTTCAGTTTCTTCAGTGATGTATTCTTCCTGTTGGGCGTCCGTGCTGCTAACACGACGGATTTGAGTATAGCATCCGAGTACTAAGAAAACTAAACTCAGCACTAAAACTGGAAGTAATAGATATAAACGCGATCGTTTCATGATTACCTCCTTCCCTTATGAAAAGGGAGAATAATTTTCCCATCGCTATTTATATTTACAGTTGGCAGGCAATTTAGTTCCCTGATTTCTAAAAATAGTTTGCTGACCCCGAGGGAGTGTGGATAATGATGGAATAATAGATTGTTGGATCCTTGGGCCTGTCTTTGTCTGTTCATTTACTGAGTTGAGAATAGACGAATAGAACAATTGTACCAGATGAGGTCAGCTAAATCCGCTATTAAATATAAGTCCGATAAATTTTAAAGTCAAGTATTTTTGAGGTTTCAGCTTCAAAATTGGATTGTATGGTGATGCAATTGAAAATACAGGGACGACCCCGAAAGGTCATCCCTGTCGCTTTTATCCGGAAGCGAAGTGGGGAAGTTAGGAAGGAAGAAGTGCATTAAAAAGGTCAGCTAATATTCTCGTACACTGATGCTGCCGTTTACCGTGCTCAAGTAAATGGAGCCACCGCCCTTATTGATGCGACCACGAACCCGATGTCTATCGATGCGTCCCTGGAGAGTGATGGGAAAATCTGTTTCGATATGTCCGTTCACTGTTTTTGCTTCAAAATTTGCATTGATGTTTTTGGGCAACCTCAGAGTAATGCTACCGTTGACCGTCTTGAAAGACATCTCTTCAAATTTGGTTACTTCTGATAGCTCTGCAAGGATGCTGCCGTTGACGGTTTTGCAATTAATGCTGCCAGCTACGTTTTTCACCTCGATGCGGCCATTGGTAGCGCGAGCTTCTATGTCACCCCGAACCTCATAAATTTGGATCTGGCCGTTTATTGTTTTGGCAAACATATCTACTTCCTTAGGGGTAAATAGATGGTAGTTTACCTTTAGCTTTGGATGTCCTCCACCAAATAGCCACGAAAGGATACCGCCAAATCCTTGGTCACGCCAGGGATATTCCGCCTCAATCTCGATCCGGTTTTCAGCCTCGTCAATGACAATTTCGACCTCATTGAGGTATTGTTCTGCTTTGTGTTTACTACTGGCGCGAACCTCAATTTCAACCTCAAGCTTGACCTCATTACGTCCCCAAGACTCTACTATTACTTCGCCGTTAATATTATTTACCGAAATATATCCACCTGGAGCAAAACTGTAAACCTTTTCGATATGTTTTTGGGCATGTGCCCCAAGTGCAAAGTCGATACACATTCCCTGGGAAAAAATAGTCAGCAGGGCAACAAGTAGAAGATTGTATTTTCTCATAAAGCAATCCTCCTTTTTATTTAATTTTCATACAGTTGTGCAAAATAGACAATTTACATCTTAAATGAATGGTAGCCGCAGCCTTTAGGTTGCGTAAGGCACCATAAATATAGAAATTACAACTCGCAAACTGAGGCCTGCGGCTACCAATTTTTGCATTTTGCAGAAGTCTATTTAATTTTCATTCTTATTTGTTTCAGTTGAATTAGAGGACGCCTGGTTTAATCCTACCAGGTCGCGGTAGGCAAAAGCCACCATGGCGAAATTTAGTGGAATAGCAACTAAAATTCCTACTCCCAGAGAAAGTACACCTATGAGTAATACAACACCCTGAACAATCACAAAAGTTAACATCTCGAAGAGACGCTCGGTAGCTAATTTGCGACTTGCTTCCATGGCCTGCCAGAAGTCTAAGTCCTTCTCCAGAATAAAGGCGAAGGTGAATTGATACCAGGCCAAAACCACCAGACCCGGAATAACAAGAAAAGTTAACCCTATCATGAAGAACACAGAAATCAAAATAGAAGCTAAGACAGCCGGAAGGAATTTTCGAAATCCATTGAATAGATCAACATACTGAAAGCTCTGTTGCCGCATCATCCTGAACAACAGCTCGAAAAATCCCACGCATAACGGTCCCCAAACCAAATAAAAACCGATGCCTCCCAGACTGCTTGCTAATGCTAATACGGCAACGAATAGGATAGTTACAACCAGGAAATCTGCCAGACGTGACCATATCAGATTCCAACTCTGGCTGAGCCAACGGCCAATATTGATCTCACCTGTAGAAGGGGTGGTTAGTTCTGTCATAATTTACCCCTTTAAACTTGATTAATTTACCTCAGCCGGATATCCAAACTCCCCAGTCCCGGCGAAAGTTTTAAATTTAATGGATTCTCAGATTTTTCGTATGATGGAGAATAATAGTATTTGCCATGGTGATAGAACTCATCCGGCATCACAATTTCGGACATAAACAGAAACTTCGATACTTGCAGCTTAATAGCTCGATCACGAGGTAGGATTAATTTGGTTTCGCCGATATCCAGATCGAGATCTACCCGTTGTAGAAACTCGGGAACGCAGTCACCTGTGAGATCTACCCACATTTCACCGATCCCGCCATTAATAACCGCTTCCTGAAAGCGTGCATTACCCAATTTTTCTAATCTTACCTCGCCTATTTTTACATTAAACTCCATATCCTCTAATTTTACCGGGTTACACTTCTCAAATCTAACCGTGACCTCTCCTGCCCAGACTTTAAAGTAGAAATAGCGGAGCCTGAGTCCCCCAAGTTCATAGTGAATTTCACCAGCTTTTACTCTGGAGCACAATTCTATTTCTACATCAGTAGGCAATTGAATTTCTGCTCGTCCTTCGTTACCATCCCCGTCCGTATTTCCTTTGAACCAATCTTTCATATCGAAGTAGACCTGCAGCCGATTACGTTCGGCATTAAAGTTACTTTCTACTTCAAAGCGGTCAACAGAATAGGTGAAATCTAATGTGAGCTTTCGAGATTCAGTAGTTGGTTTTAGAACAATTTCACCGACATCAATGTTTAATTTAATCTCCAGAGGCTGTTTGTTTTTTTTGACCTCGTAAACGAATCGCTTGTGTTTAATCTCACCTGCATAGATCATCGTCGGCAGGGCAACCAACACCAGAAGTCCTTTAAGTACTAATTTAGGCTTGTGCAAATTCATAAAAGTCACCTTCTATTAATGTTAAAATGGACGGCTAATACGAAACGTAATTTTGACCTCGTTGCTGTTCTGGTTGGTAGGTTTGGCGATATTTAGCCGTGTGCTACCATCCCAATTGGAGATTGCTATTCCTACATCAGTATGAAAATCCTTCCAGGAGAGATTTTGAAAATCTTTTGTGTTTTTGTTCCAGGCTAATCCAGAATCTATGAAGAAAATGAGGGTAACTTCATCCAAGATAAACAAATCGGATTTCCACGCTGCTTCGCTCCAGTCCACGCGATACTCCAGGTTGCCCAGTAACATACGATCGCCGGTAAATTCTTTGAACTCGAATCCACGCAACGTGCTAATGCCACCAAGGTCAAAGAGTTTCTGTTTTGGCAATGTAGCATCCGATTCTCCCAGGCGCAGGCGTAAGTCAAGATTTTGACCCTGGGATAGGGGTTGGTAACGTCGGATGTCTATGATGTAACGCTTAAAATCGAGGTCATCGGTCTGGTTCAAGAAATCTTTGGGAGTGTACTCTATAAAAATAGTTGCTAACCAGCCCTGATCAGGATTTTTGTAGTGATTGCGAGTGTCGAAGCACAAGGTTGTCAAAATTCCTTTCAATTCTCCTTCCGTGATGGATGGATTGGGACGAAATTTTTTGTGGCCCCCGAAAAGAGCCCAATCAGTTTTTAGGGGAAGATAAGAGTTTTTTTCTTCATAGTAGCCAACTTTTAGGCTTAGGTGCTGGGAAAAATTTTGCCGTAAATAGAGACCGTAGCCCTGACGGCGATAGAAATCCTGGAAGTCCTCATGGATAAAAAATGCTGCCAGAGAATTTTCCAGGGTAGAAATAATCCAATCGTCTTCGCTGTAAGTGAGATCATAGGCTTCAAATCCCAGAGCAAAACGGTAACTGTAGGGGAATAAACCTCGTTCAAGCGCAGCTCGATAACGGATAGCTTTACTTTTAATCCCAACTCCAACCATGCCATAAAGTTGCAACACTCCATTACCCCGGTAGTCCTTGTGATAGGGTACTCTCATTCCCAGAAAAAGACCATCAACTCGGTTGTATGAACTGATGGTTTTTGTTTCTCTTCGATCACTGTAGTGGTAGTGGTCACGTTTTTCTTTTTTTAGGTAACATGTAGAAGCCCGCATTCCGGGATGTTCCTCAGCCACTACTGCAAGGGTGATGAAGCAGGTGGCTATTAGGCTGGTAACCAGACTTTGGTTCAATCTCATTTAGCTAACCTCCAAATTATTGTACAATGACTGGATTTCTGTCTTTGGGAGAACTGATTTTGGTTTCCAGAAAAAAACCTGTTTAGCTAATCATGTTACGTCTACAACCAATGATTTGTTGCAAAAAATCTTTCGGGACAACGGGAGAGGGAAGGGTGATATTTATCTTTGAGCAGCATAAATAAGTTGTTGCATATCTTGAGGGATTTCGGAATCGAACTGCAGCCATTTTTTTGTAACAGGATGGAGAAACCCCAGGGTTTTTGCATGCAATGCCTGACGATTTAGGATTTCCAGGTAGTGAGCAGCTCGTGAGCGTTGGGCGGCGGGAAGGGAACTAAGTTTTTTAGATTTTCCTCCGTAAACATAGTCTGCAAAAACTGGGTGTCCGATAGCAGCCATGTGAACTCGAATCTGATGGGTTCGTCCAGTGCCTAACTTTAGCCGAATGAGAGAAAGCATATTCAGTTCCTCAATTACTTCATAGGTAGTGATGGCCAATTTGCCATCTTCCACAACAGCCATTTTTTTGCGATTTGTTGGACTGCGACCGATATGAGTTATTAGGGTGTCAGTTTTTTTCTTGAAATGTCCCCACACAATAGCCACATATTGGCGTTCGATGGTACGTGCTGAGAATTGTTCCGAAATTTGCCTATGTACCTCGTCTGTTTTTGCAACTACCAACAGCCCAGAAGTGTCCTTATCTAGGCGATGTACAATCCCCGGGCGTACTGGACTTGTTGTACGCGAGAGACTATGACAATGATAAAGTAAGGCGTTTACCAGGGTGCCCGAATAGTGTCCACATGCTGGATGAACTACCATGCCAGCGGGTTTGTTTACCACCAATAGGTATTTGTCCTCGTAGATAATGTCTAAGGGAATATCTTCGGGAATAAGCTCAGGCACTTGAGGTGGGGGGATGAAAACTTCGATTTTTTCCCAAGGAGCAATCAGATGACTGGCTTTTGCAGGTTTGCCATTAACTAAAACCTGCCCTTGTTCTATCAGCTTTTGCAGACGGGTACGAGAGAGATTGCCGAGAGTCTGGGTTAGGAATTTATCCAACCGTTCGTGTTGTTGGTGTGGAGAGATAACTATTTCGCGTTTTTCGACGGTCATCTAATTAAGGTAGGTGTTAATTTAGTGGATCGGGTTGTGTATTGTGGGTATGTGTTTTCCCGCGATCACGTTCAAAAATAATTAGAGACAAAAGAATAATCATGCCTCCGGTAACAGCGATATCTGCTACATTGAACACCGGCCATCGTAATGAGCCAATGCCGATGTCAATAAAATCCACTACCGAACCATAAAAGACGCGGTCGATCAGGTTGCCGATAGCACCTCCCAGAATTAAAGCCAGAGAAAGCCGTACAAAAAAACGGTCGCTACGGGTTTTGAATAAGTAGGCCAAAATAATTGCACTGGCAATGATTGAAAAAATGGTAAAGAAGGTACGATTGCCGATGGAAATACCGAATGCCATGCCAGTGTTTTCGATGTAAGTGTAACGCACAAAATTGCCTAACACTTGTTTCGACATACCAAGTCGCATGTATTCTTTGGTTAACAGCTTGGTGGCCTGATCTATTACTACCACAATAGCTGAAATCAAAAACAGTCGTAACATTTCAAAAATTAGCCTTGTTTGGAATTTTCCTCTTTTGCTTTACAGTGGATGCAGAATCGTGCATGAGGGACAGCTTCCAGCCGCTCCGGATCAATGGGTTTGCCACATTCGTGACAGAAGCCATAAGTGCCTTTCTCAATACGTTCCAGCGCCTGATCAATGTGGTAAATCAATCTGCCTTCGCGATAAGCGAACATAAATGCCTGCTCTCGTTCTTGGGTGTCGGTTCCTTGATCAGCCATATGATAGCTATAGGCTGAATTTTCACCGCTGGCTTCTTTCATAGTGTTTCGGAAAGAAGTTTCCCGAATATAACCAATTCCTTCTAACAATTCCTGTCGTTTCTTCAGTAATAATTCCTTGTAATGTTGTAACTTCTCTGCGTCCATGATGTTCCTCCTGTGAAAAACTCCTTGTTACCCCTCTGACTGGAATGTGACCATTATTTTCAAGGCAACGGTCATGTCCGATCAACTTCTGATTCGTTCAATTGCGATGTCAACTAACTCTTGGTTAATGTGCCATTGTTTGGCAAATTCTCCTGGTTGATATTGATTTGATATGAATTCACTTAGAGTTTCGTTTCTAATATATTCGGCCTGATTTTGAATAGCTTTATCTACTTTATCAGTACCCTTGTAATAAATTCTGATTCGGTCCAGCACTTCAAATCCGGCTTCTTTACGCATATTCTGTACCCTATTGACAAATTCGCGTGCTAAACCTTCTTCAATTAATTCCTCATTAAGTCGAATATCCAAGGCAATAGTCAGGTCACCCTCGCTGGTTACTGCCAATCCTTCCCGATTTTGTCTGAAAATGTTCACATCTTCTTCAGTAAGTCGAACCTCCTGGTTTTCAAGACGTAGGGTCAGCTCTCCAGTAGTTTTTAGTTGGTTGATTTGGTTTTCAGAAAGTTTCTGAATAATTTCTGCGATTTTGTTTACGTTCTTGCCGAATTTGGGACCCAGTGACTTGAAATTAGGTTTAGCCCGTTGCACAACCAGTTCTGAGGCATCAGTGAGGGCCACGACATTTTTCACGTTAATTTCGTTTTTGATGATAGGGGTCATGGTTTCGATTGTCTGACGTTGCCGTGGCGATTTGGTGACTACCAGTAATTGCGATAAAGGTTGTCTTACCTTGGTTCCAACTTCGCTGCGTAGAGCCCGCGCCAGGCTAACTATCCGCCTGGCCAAAGCCATTCTGTCTTCCAGCTCCAGATCCACAAACTGATATTCAGCCTGTTTGGGAGAAGGATAATAGGTCAGATGCACGCTTTCGGAGTCCTCCTTTTGAATCGAGTTGAGATTCTGATACATCTCCTCGGCAACAAAGGGAGTGTACGGTGCGATCAGTTTGACTACAGTCATTAACGTCTCGTAGAGCGTTTGGTAAGCCGAAAGCTTGTCTAATGCCATTTCGCTTTTCCAGAAACGACGGCGACTGCGGCGCACAAACCAATTTGACAAATCTTCAATAACAAAATTGGAGATGTTACGTGCTGCTCTGGTTAGATCGTAACGTTCCAGGTAATCATTGACCCGTTTGACTAAACTATTGCGAACCGAAAGAATCCAGCGGTCGATTTCCGGCCGTTGATTCTCAGGGATAGGATTCTCCCGATATTCAAATTTATCAATGTTGGCGTAAAGCACAAAGAAGGAATAGACATTGATCAGGGTGCCGAAAAATTTCTTTTCTACCTCTACGATGCCATCTTCATCAAATCTGGTAGGTACCCATGGTGGACTAACTGTAAGCAAATACCACCGTAGTGGGTCGGCACCGTGAGTGGCCAGAATTTGGAAAGGATCTACTGTGTTTCCCCGCGATTTGCTCATTTTCTGGCCTTCTTTGTCCAGAATAAGCTCATGCGAAAGACATACTTTGTAGGCTGGTTTGTCAAAAAGCAGAACCGAAATTGCCAGCAGTGAATAAAACCAACCACGCGTTTGGTCAATTCCTTCAGAGATGAAATCGGCCGGAAAATTTCTCTGAAAAATATCCTGATTTTCAAAAGGATAATGCCATTGGGCATAAGGCATGGCGCCAGAGTCGAACCAGACATCAATAACCTCTGGCACTCTCACCATGGTGCCGGAACACTGTTGGCAGGGGAATTTGATTTCATCAATGTAGGGTTTATGTAGGTCTTTAATCTCTGGAATGTTGGCACGTGTTAACAACTCCTGCTTACTTCCGATGCTTTCGGTTTGCCCACATGAGGAACAGACCCAAATGTTGAGGGGAGTACCCCAAAAACGATCACGTGACAAGGCCCAGTCTACATTGTTTTCTAACCATTCACCGAACCGCCCTTCGCCCACTTCTTTGGGAATCCAGCGAATTAATCTGTTATTAGCAATAAGGCGATCTTTTTTGGCTGTGGTACGAATGTACCAGGATCTTTTAGCGTAGTAAAGCAAAGGTGAATCACAACGCCAACAATGAGGATAGCTATGAGTTATCGTTTGACTTTGGTAAAGTTGACCATTACGGCGCAGATGTTCGATTATTTTAGGGTCAGCCGTCTTAACGAACATGTGCTTGAAAGGAGTAACTTCTTTAACGAATTTACCGCTTTTGTCCACTGGTTGCAACACAGGTAAATTGAACTTTTGTCCTACTTTGTAGTCGTCCTCGCCGAAAGCTGGTGCAATATGTACAATTCCGGTTCCCTCTTCGGTGCTGACAAAATCGCCAGGAATTACGTACCATGCTTTCTGCTTGGGTTTAAAAAATTGGAATAGTGGTTCATATTCCATTCCCACTAATTTTTCGCCGGGTATTGTTTCTAAAATTTCAAATTTCCCGTCGATAGTTAACAGCCTTGATTCTGCCAAGATCAGTTTTTCCCCACGGTGTAAAATTTTCACATAGTTGATGTAGGGATGCACAGCCAGAGCAACATTGGAGATAAGTGTCCAGGGCGTAGTGGTCCAGACCAAAAAATAGGTGTTTTCCTCATTCTTCACTTTCCTTTTAACATAAACGGAAGGGTCCTCTACCTCACGGTAACCCATAGATACTTCATGGCTGGATAAAGCGGTTTCGCACCGGGGACAATAAGGAATAATTTTAAAACCCTCGTACATCAAGTTCCGCTGGTAGAATTCTTTTAGTATCCACCACACTGTTTCGATGTATTCGTTGGTGTAAGTAATATATGGGTCGTCAAGATTCAGCCAGAAACCGATACGGCGGGTTAGTTCATCCCACTCTTTTTTGTAGCGAAAGACGTTTTCTTTACATTTGGCATTAAATTTAGCAACGCCGTACTCAATGATTTGCTCTTTCCCCTCTATGCCCAATTCTTTCTCTACTTCGATTTCTACTGGTAAGCCATGGGTGTCCCAACCGGCCTTTCGTTCTACCCGATACCCTTGCATGGTTTTAAGTCGACAGACAAAATCTTTGATGGTGCGAGCCATCACATGATGAATGCCAGGACGCCCATTAGCCGTAGGTGGACCTTCGTAAAACACAAAGGGTTTATTTGGATCACGGGAGTTAATACTTTTCTGAAAAATCTGGTGCTTGTCCCAGAACCGCAGAATGTGTTCTTCCAGCTGAGGGAAATTCAGTTGTCGTGGTACTTCTTTGAACACAAAAGTCTCCTTTTAGATGATCACTTCGTTTAATGATTTATTTAGAATAAATAATATAAAGAAATTTTAACCAAAAAGCAATTTTAAATTTTACAGAAGGGAAATTATTTTGTGGGCAAAGGAGTTCTGAAAGGATTAGCTTTTCGAGGTCTGGTTTTTAAAATTGGCTATCACTTCGTCCTTAATCTGATAAAGATATTGCAAAGCGGCATCGTGCTCATTGGGGATGAGCCCATCCAAGATAGCCTCTTCGATTGCTTTCTTCAATTTGCCAACCAGGGGTCCGGGCTCTAGTCCACATACTGTCATGATTTCATTACCGCGTACTGGTGATTGAAAGGCGCGCAATTTGTCTTTCTCTTCAACTTCTTTGAGACGGCGTACCACAAAGTCGAAATTAGCCAAATGCGCCTTTACTCGTTGAGGATTGCCAGAGGTAATGTCGGCGCGGCAAAGGATGAGTAAATCATCAAGGTCTTCGCCGGCTTGTACTGCCAAACGACGGATGGCAGAGTCGGTAACATCTTCGGAACTTAGAAAGATGGGACGTAAATGCAAACGAATCAGTTTTTGTACGTAAGTTTTGAACTCTTTAGATAGGCGAAGGCGACGGGCGATACCCTCCATCATTCGGGCGCCGATTTCGTCGTGACCGTGGAATGTCCAACCTACTCCTTCCTTGAAAGCTTTGGTGCGCGGTTTGGCGATGTCGTGCACCAGGGCAGCAAATCGCAATTGGATTTTGTTCGAGACTTTTGCTACGTTGTCCACTACTTTGAGTGTATGAACGAAGACATCTTTGTGGTGATATTTGTCTCGCTGTTCTACTCCCTTTAGTGCTGCAATCTCTGGGAAGACGAACTCCAGCACTCCGGTTTCATCCATCAGGTAAAATCCTATTGAAGGGCGTTGGGCTGACAGAATCTTGAGCAGTTCGTCGGTGATACGTTCATGAGAGACAATTTTAAGACGGGAGCAGGAGTTACGAATCGCAGTTTTGGTATTTTCATCAATATTAAAATGTAATCCAGTAGCGAAACGGATGGCACGCAGGATGCGGAGGGGATCGTCCTTAAAAGTCAGTTCTGGATCTAACGGTGTGCGAATAATTTTCTTTTTGATGTCCTGTACCCCCTGGTAGGGGTCAACAATTACGCCAAAATTATGCTTGTTGAGTCCCATAGCGATAGCGTTGATAGTAAAATCGCGCCGCGCCAGATCGGAAAGTAAATTAGTTTTACGTACTTCGGGCTTGCGAGAATCTTCTCGATAGCTTTCCTTACGAGCGGAGACAAATTCCAATTTGAAGCTATTTTCTTCCTGGTCGGTACAGGTTTCGTCATTAACGACCAGCATGGCAGTACCAAATTTTTCGTAGGTCACCAGATTTTTGGCATGCAATCTTTTTCGCAGAATTTTGGCGAATGCTATTC
>Ga0116200_10000231_pt1 | contig 16561 bp, 13 predicted proteins | sample Mar14436cmmetaG_FD_94478 | JGI IMG/M metagenome (GOLD analysis project Ga0116200, IMG submission 94478) | Marine hydrothermal vent microbial communities from Guaymas Basin, Gulf of California to study Microbial Dark Matter (Phase II) - Marker... ... | reverse complement strand
TGGCCGCCGAATCGCGGATTCGACTCGAGCGGCGGAGGGCCATTGCGGCCCCCGGCTGCGGTCAGAGACCTTGCCGAGCCGAGGGGCTGCCCGGCCGTTTCTCAGGAGGAGCCCCCGGGCCATTTTCAGCCGAGGGCATTGTCGTCGGCAATCCACTGCTCCAAGCCGGTCTGTGACCGGCGTGGCCGCCGAATCGCGGATTCGACTCGAGCGGCGGAGAGTCATTGGGGTCCCCGGCCGTTTCTCAGGAACAACTGTCGTCAGAATTATTGTACCACGAGTCGGGGATATTTACGGGCAAGGAAGTGCAAAGCGTGGCAAAAACCTGTTCACCATCCCCTCAATAGCATCAATGGCGAACGGACGGGCCGGATGGATCGAACGCCCGGGCCTGAGCCGCCTTGACGACATCATCCCCGTATCGCAGCCCGTTGACGACCACGGTAAGCAAAAACAACCGCCCTCCACGCAGTGGACGTCGGAATCCGCCCCGCAAACGCACTGTATGATATGCTGCCCCAATAACATCCTGGAAAACCGGCAGCAGATTCAGGGACACACCCAACGCGAACCCCAACCCACGTCCGCCGACTCGCTCGAACAGGCGGGTGAGCTGTGCAATCGTCAACGCGCCGATACTGACGCGCAGGGCCAGGGTCAGCACCGCCGCCCGCAGCGCCATCGTGACTCCAGCCTCCAAGCCGGCCCAGGAGATCGGAAGCGGCCCCCAAGAGATGTCGGGTGTACCCAACAAGAACGGCGAGAGAGCTACCAGCAGGATGAGTGGCCCCCAAAACCGAGGACTGGCCAGTGTGCGCAATCCACCCCGACCGCTGAGTTCCCCAAAGGATATGACGATAGGTAACAACGGCCACAGCCATCGGGTAGGGAGCAAGGCAACCAACACGCCCACGATGACAAGGAAGAGCAAGGTGCTGCCGGTTCCCGTCCGAAGGCGTGCTCGTCCCATACCCGCACTCACGCCCACGATAGCCGCCGCGCGGCAGCTTGGCCGAGCTTCCATCCGCACCACCCGGAGACGCCCCCTACCACGACCCGCACCAGGAACAGGATCACTATGATCAGCACGGCGTGCTGCTCGTTCATTCCCAGCAAGCGAGCACCATCATGTATCATTTTGACGTACACCTTGGTAATGCCAGAGCCGAATATTACGTAACTCATCACGAACTTGTGGAAGAAATTCCAACTCACAGCCAGAACACCGGCCAGCACATACCGCCCGCCAGCCTCCGAAGGACGGCCCAGGAAGGTCAATTCCATCAGCAAGGACTCGGCCAGGATAGCAACAATAGGGCCGGTCTTCATCCCGCCCAGACTGACGACTTTCAGCACTGCCGTGATGATCCCGATGGCCAACAGCGAGCCGGTATGAGGGACAAAGTACCGCCCCGTCAGAGCAATAATCGCTCCGATCCCGGCCATAATCACCCCAATGAGAAATGTATCTGCCATAGGTGGAAACAACACATGTAGATACGCCCCCAGGGTGATCTCCAGAGCACCCCACAGCGCGCCAAAAACGGCTACGTAGACCCAATCTCGTACGGCAAAGTGTTTCCAATCCATACTTGTCTCCTCTCGTCGAAGTTTCGTGTGGTTTTCTGTTCACCGACATCGGTGATACACATCACATCCGCAGTTATCCGCCCCTCCTCCAGACGAATCACCCGATCGGCGTACCGGCAGACCAGGCGCTCATCGTGAGTGATCAGCAAGATCGCCTGGCCGTTATGGTGCAGATCAACCAGGTAATCCATCAATCGGCTGAGATGCGCCCAATCCTGCCCCATCGTTGGCTCATCCAGGATCAGCAGGCGTGGGCGCAAGGCCAGCGCGGCCGCCAACGCCGTTCGCTGTTGTTGCCCCACACTGAGCGCCTGGGGGCGTTGGTCGCACAGCGTTGTCAGATCGGCAGCTTCCAGCAAGGGCATTAGGTCCGTCTCTAAACCGTAGTTCGCCGGGCCAAAGGCCACCTCCTCTGCAACAGAATCACAGACCAATTGGTGCAATGGGTTCTGGAACAGCAGTCCAACCCGTCTGCCTATCGGCAAGCGCCGCAGCGACCGGCTCCAGATCACCTTTCCGCGGCGGGGGCGAATGATGCCGGCCAACAGACGGGCTACCGTGCTTTTCCCTGCTCCGTTGGGACCGGTCAAAGCCACAAACTCCCGTGGATAAATGATCAAGTCCAGGTCGCACAGGACCGGCTGATTACGTTGGTACTCGGCCGTGACCCGGCGAAGGGCAACCAATGGAGGCCTGCCATCCAAAGAGATAGGCAGGGCGGCCGGTTCGATGCGCCGTGCCCGATCAAGCCAGGGATAGCGCAGGCCCAACTGCGCCAACCAGTGTTTATCGCCCAGCACATCCACCGGTGCACCATCCGCCACGACTTGCCCCTGAGCCAGCAATATGACACGGGTAGCCAGGGGGGCGACGGCCGCCAGCCGATGCTCGACAACGACCACCGTCACCCCGGCCTGCCGGTGGAGCCGGGAGAGCGTCGCGGTGACCTGGTCAACGCCCTCCCAATCCAGATTAGCCGTCGGCTCATCCAACACCAGCACGGGGGGACGGGCCGCCAGGGTGGCAGCAATGGCGACGCGCTGTTGTTCTCCCCCGGAAAGGGTACGCACGGCTCGATGACGCAAATTCGAGATCCCCGTCGCCTCCAAGGCCCACGCCACCCGGCCTTCGACTTCGTCCGGCAGCATCCCCAGGTTCTGAGGGGCAAAGGCAACCTCTTCCTCCACGGTAATGTTGAAGAGTTGGGTAGCCGGATTCTGAAACACAATGCCGACGTGGCGAGCCAGTGCCGGGAGAGAGTGCTCGCGTGTGTCCAAGCCATCCACCAATACCCGGCCGGTCAACTCGGCGGGTATTCCCTGCGCATGGGGAATCAACCCGGCCAAAGACAAAGCTAGAGTGCTCTTGCCACACCCTGAAGGGCCGGTGAGCAAAATGAACTCCCCCCGTTTGACGTGGAGAGAAATATTATTCAGAGTAGGTTGAGACCGAGAAGCGTAACGGACGGTTACATGCTCCAGATGGATCACAGCACCTCCAGGCAGCGATCCAACCATCGGAGGACCGCCTCGTACTGCCCTTGCCGGAACTCCAACACCAGGCGGTGGAAATCCTGTTCATCCTGTGCTGCGGCCTGTGCCAGGGCATCAGCCCGTTGACGGAACAAGTCTTTCTGGCGGGCAACCAGTTGATCCAGGTGAAGTAAGTCGAGGGATCGAAAGAAGTACAGGCGGGCCAGGAACTCCAACCGGATGTAGCGCAAGTGAGATGTTGGTCGGTGGACCCACTCCATAAACACCTCTTCTCCTTGCAAGGTGACGTGGTAACGTTTGCGGGCAGGACGGTTCGCTTGCGGCTCAACTTCAACAGAGACCCAACCGGCGGATTCCATCTGACGGAGTTGGGCATAGAGCTGGCTCATACCGATACGCCAGATGGCCCCCAATTCCTGTTGAAAGGTCTGGTATAGTTCGTAGCCATACTGTGGACGGATCATCAACAATCCCAAAATCACTGGTTGGGGAGAAGGTTCTACCTGGGAAGCCATCGAAGTCGTCCTTTGCTCCAACGATTATTGGCGGTTGAAACCCCGCCTGAGGAGCTAAAGCTGGCCGTCCACGCAGGTGGACAACCGCGTCTACACAGATGAACTCTCGGCTGCAAGCCCTCTAGAGGTGATTTCAATCGCTAACAGAGGTAGCCTGAGCAGTCACCATTGTTTTAGCGTCATATTCCTACGTTGAATATTCACAAAATAAATATTCCGGTGGGCAATTATACACCGAACCGGGCATCTGTCAACCATTCCTCCATTCCGAAAATAATCACCAGTCGGGCCGCCGCCGTTCCGACGACATGCCGACGACCCAATATCCACAATTGTCATCTCTGGGAATTTGGTGTACAATCCACAAACGATGAGCCATCTTTGGACCCCCTGGCGAATGGCATACCTACAAGGAGAAAATCCTTTGCCGACAGAGTGTCTCTTCTGCGTAAAGGCACGCCAGAGCGATGCCGAGGCCCACATCGTGCATCGCGGGAAATTATGCTACGTGGTTCTCAACCGTTTCCCCTACAACAACGGCCATTTGATGGTCGTTCCATATGTTCATGTGAATACCCTCGAGGATATGGAGATAGACGCGATGACCGAACTGATGACTCTGACCAAACTCAGCCTACGGGTACTGAGGCAAGCGTACCATCCTCAAGGGTTCAACATCGGCTTCAACATTGGCACAGTAGCCGGAGCAGGGATCGCCGGCCATATCCACCTACACGTGGTTCCCCGCTGGGGAGGGGACACCAATTATATGACCATTACCGGGCAGACGCGCGTCATTCCAGAATGGATTGATCAGACCTATCAGCGGCTACGACCATTGTTCGAAAGACTGGCATTGAATCCTGATTGAAGCACCTCTTAAGCTTTAAGGAGGAACCTATGTCTCTATCTACTCGATCATCAGAAGCAGTCATCGTATCGGCCGTTCGTACACCGATTGGCAAGTTTCGGGGCACACTGGCCGGTCTGTCGGCCTCCGACCTGGGAGCCGTGGCCATCCGTGCGGCCGTCGAGCGGGCCGGCATAGAGCCGGCCACCATAGACGAAGTCCTGATGGGCAACGTCGTTCAGGCTGGACAGGGACAGGCCCCTGCCAGGCAGGCCGCCATCAAGGCTGGTATCCCCCCTACAATAGGGGCCACAACCATCAACAAAATTTGTGGTTCCGGCCTCAAGACGATTATGTTGGCCGCAGCGATGATCGCGGCCGGCGATGGTCACATCTTCGTGGCCGGGGGTATGGAAAGTATGAACAACGGCCCATATTTACTCCCTCAGGCCCGCTTTGGCTACCGCCTGGGGGACGGCACATTGGTGGACGCGATGGTTTATGATGGTCTGTGGTGTCCCTTCGAGCACCATCATATGGGCAACTCAGCCGAATGGATCGCGCGGGAGTACGGCCTGACACGCCAGGAACTGGACGAATACGCCTATCATAGCCACCGGAAGGCCATCGAGGCGATAGATGCCGGCCGTTTTCGTGAAGAGATCGTGCCGGTTTCCGTACCGCAGCGGAAGGGGGAGCCCCTTATTTTCGACTGCGACGAAGTGCCCCGCCGGGACACGTCACTGGAGAAGCTAGCCCGCCTTAAGCCCGCCTTTCAATCGGATGGAATCGTCACGGCCGGCAACTCTCCCGGCATCACAGATGGGGCAGCCGCCACCGTGGTGATGAGCCGGACAAAAGCCGAAGCATTGGGTATCCAACCGTTGGCCCGCATCATCGCTTACGATCAGGCAGCCGTCGAACCGATCCGCATATTCACTGCCCCGATCTTCGCCGTCCGTAAATTGCTCCAGAAAACCGGTACCACCGTGGCGGATTATGACCTGTTCGAAGTCAATGAGGCCTTCGCTGCCCAAATGCTGGCCGACGGGCGAGAGTTGGGATTGCCATGGGATAAGGTGAACGTCCATGGTGGCGCCATTGCTCTGGGACATCCCATCGGTTGCTCTGGCGCGCGGGTTCTGGTGACCCTGATCTATGCCTTGAAGCAGCGGGGGTTGCGGCGGGGGCTGGCCACGTTGTGCCTGGGGGGCGGCGAAGCCGTCGCTATGGCCATAGAATTGGAACCGTAACGAGTCGTTGCGAAGCTATTGAGGGAGAAAATGCAATGAAAATCGAGCATATTGCTATCGTCGGCGCAGGTACAATGGGAAACGGTATCGCTCAGGTATGCGCGACGGCCGGCTATCGTGTGACCTTGATTGACATCTTGCCGGAACAACTGGAACGGGCGATGGAGACCATTCATCGCTCGGTGGAAAAACTGCACGCCAAGAGCCGTCTGACTGACGCGGAGCGAGATGCCGGTATGACGAACATCACTACGGCCCTCGAAGTGGCTGCAGCCGCCGATGCGGATCTCGTCATCGAGGCGGTAGTGGAGCGATTGGAGATCAAAAAGCAAGTCTTCGCCGAATTGGACGACAACACACGACCAGAGGTGATTCTGGCCAGCAACACGTCCTCCATCTCGATCACCGAACTAGGGGCCGTAACCCGCCGACCGGAACAGGTCATCGGTATGCATTTTATGAACCCGGTACCACTGATGCAATTGGTGGAAATCATCCGGGGTCTGGCAACGTCGGATGCGACCACGAAGACAGTAATAGAACTGACGAAAGAACTGGGGAAGACCCCCGTTGAGGCTCAGGACTACCCCGGCTTCATTTCCAACCGCATTCTATGCCCGATGATCAACGAAGCAATCTATGCGTTGATGGAGGGCGTGGGGACGGTGGAGGCCATTGACACGGTAATGAAATTGGGGATGAATCACCCAATGGGGCCGCTGGCGTTGGCCGACTTGATCGGGTTGGACGTGGTACTCAACATCATGAACGTGCTCCACCAAGGACTAGGGGAGGACAAATACCGGCCATGCCCCTTGCTAAAGCGCATGGTCGCTGCTGGCCACCTGGGGCGGAAAACCGGCCGTGGATTCTACGAGTACGATTGAGTTGAGATTGAGTTGGGATTGAACTGAGATTGAACTGAGATTGAACTGAGACCGAGTGCGAGCCTGTTTAAAAATCGGCTGCATGGCTCGTTCGTATGCTTCATAGTGTGAGCACTTCAGTGCCGCGCAATTGAGTTTCAACCACACTTGCCGGCCCATGGCATTGTGAGCGAGATGGAAATCACGGATCTGCGCACAGTTCTGACAATCGTTGGGGCGTTCCTGGCGTTAGGGCACATCGTTGCGCCAGCCTGGAAGCTGTATAGAACGGCACCCAAAACCTCCTTGCGTTCTCCGACGATGATGTATGCTGCTCTGGCATTCGTATGGGGAAGCAGTTATCTGTGGACTGTGTGGAGCGCCGCAGCTTCCCCCGCTTCGAAGATTGCTTCGCTGCTCCACTATAGCATCTTGCCGCCTCTGATGGGGGTAGGAGTAATGTGGGCGCAGGCATTCTTTAGCAGCCGCAACAGCGGCCTGCGCTGGCGTTGGGGCTTGGTCGGCACCATCTGGGGGGGATGGGTCTTGTTGACGGGCATCTGGCCAGGTATCCCGACCGATCTGTATCGCTCGATCGCCCTGGTGGGGTCGGCCGCGTTGTGGGGAGTCGCTTTGATCACCTGGGGCCACACATACGCCCGGCAAGAATGGGCTTTCCGTCGAAATCGGATGTTGTACTGGATGTGGGCAGCTATCTTCTTGTTGCTGGGCCAAATGCTCGTTCTGTTTGGCGTGCCGCCCATCGGCGTCGTGGGATTGCTGCTCCATCTGAGCGGGGTCGTCATCATCTCAACCGCAGCGACACAGCGGAGTTTGCCAAACGTACGGGCCATACTGCGACATCTGATATACTTGCTGTGGATGGTTTTGTTGGTAGCCGTCTTCCTGATAACGGTCGGCCTGGCCCTTTCCGTCATCTCCTCTTCAACAGCTCTGTCGGTTGTAGGTATCGCTACACTGGCAATTCTTTGGGTATCGGTCTACCCCTTGATTCAAAGAGGGACAAACCGCTTAGTGGAACGGCTGATTCCGCGCATCAGCTACGATCCAAACAAGCAACTGCGAGAATACAGCCTAGCCATCGCCAATATCATCGATCTGGATCAACTGGCTGAAGTAGTTACCCAAACAGTCAACAATGTATTGAAGGCAGAACGATCTGCCCTGATCCTGGTCCAGGAACAAAGCGATCGGGTTACATTACTCCCCCTGAAGGGAATAGGAGAGTTCCCGCTTCAAGTACTCTCTTTCGAGGTACACAACCCGCTGGTCGAACACATGCATGCGGAACAAGGGTTATTGTTTCAACACAACGTCGAACATGACACAGCTTTTCACAACTTGCTGCCCCAAATCCAGGCATGGTTCCAACAGATGGGTATGGAGATCTACGTGCCCATCTTCACGCAGAACATTCTGACAGGGATTCTAGCTGTAGGCCCGCCCCACAATCGGGAGCCTTTCAGTCAGCAGGATCAGATGTTTTTGCGCACGTTAGCCAACCAGACAGCCATGGCTTTGCAAAACGCCCGCATCGTCGAAAACATGCGCAAACTCACATTGGATATCACACAACTCAACCAAGACTTACAGCAGGCCAACGAGCGAGCGGCCCAACTTGATCGGGCCAAGAGCGACTTCCTCACCATTGTCTCTCATGAGCTACGCACTCCACTCACTCACGTAAAAGGCTATGCCGATGTCTTGGCCGAACTCAGCACCGCCAATGCATTGACACCAGAGCAAATCATCTCCATTACTAACAACATTAGCCGGGCTGTAGATCGGCTCGAAGCAATTATCAAGGCGATTATGGAGCTAGCCGCAATCGAACGGGACGAGATGGACCTGCTCTTTGCTCCTACGACGCTAGCAGAGGTAATGGAATCAGCCCTCAAGCTTTGGTTACGGCCGATCCAAATCCGCCATCAACGATTGAAGGTCACAGGAGTAGAAAAAATTCCTCCCATCAAAGCTGACCATCAACGTCTTTCTCAAGCATTCAGCAACCTGGTGTCCAATGCTATCAAATATACACCAGATGGGGGGCAGATCACCATCCAGGCTCGTATGCTCAGTGATGGATATTACGAGGTGATTGTATCCGACACCGGCATCGGAATCAATCATCGCGACCAGGTGTTTATCTTCGACAAGTTCTATTCCGTGGGAGACCTGGACCAGCATTCTTCGGGGCAATACAGCTTCAAAGGCGGCGGACCGGGACTGGGCCTCTCCATTGCTCGCGGCATCATTGAAGCGCATAGCGGCAGAATTTGGGTGGTCAGCCCCGGGCATGACGAATCCCGGTGTCCCGGCAGCGAATTCCACGTTGTGTTACCTCTGGATGCCTCTCTCCAAAAACTCCGTTGGCCCGGATCGGATTCGGCCCCCGCTTCGGTGAGATCCAGGCCGACCGGCCCTTAACGATGTGCCGCTTGACCCTCCCGCAGGTTCAGAAGCAGTTTGGAGGCATTTTGTGCCCTGATGTGGGGCTATACACGTGCAACTGACGTAATTTCAAACCTGCGGGAGGGTTACCGATCAATATGTCGGGTAGTGAACGGAAAGCATTGAATTTTTGGAGGATAGCCAGGAACGAATCTACGGAAGGCTGTGGTTAGCAAACAGATACGGACGGGGACGCAATGTACCTATTGCTGCAGCACATCAGCATTCTAACAGTCAGGAGTAGATCGGTTGTTCAGCGTCAAGAACCAAGCTACTGCCGCCAACATCGCCACGGCGGAAAGTGGACAAATGCCACCGCTTCCTCCTTCAGACGCCGGAACGGAGGGTGTCGCAGTGGCGGAAGGGGAAAGGATCGGCGTAGCTGACGGTGCGGACGATCGCGTCAGCGTCAACGTGGGAGTGAGCGTAACTGCTGGCTGTCCCCGAGGCATCGTAGGCAGGATCAACGGCACGACGGTCATTGGGGGCTGGCGGATCGGCGTAGGGATGAAATCCACCGGATAGCCAAGCCACTCTCGCCATTCCATTTCGAAGGCGATCAGATCGCTACCGAGCACCATCTGCAATGTCTCTTCCATTGGATGATTGTCAGCCAGGGTCAAGATCACCTCTCCCAACGTATCCTCACCGTACACATCGGCGATGAACGCTACCAAACTATATGCCTCTGCGTACCATAGGTGGATCCCATCGTGCGCCAGGCCACTGGCCTGGGTAGCCATATGCCGCAACGGGATCAGCTCACCGTTGGCAGCCGCTTCCTTAACCATCTCCATCTCGGCGCGGTGGTCGGTGCGCTCATTGTAGACGGCGATCCCTTCGTTGAACCAAGTAGGCACACTCACCCAAGTATCCTGAAATACCTCATTATAGAAAACATGGGCCAACTCGTGGGGAATGATATCATAGGCCAACCAATCGCTATTTGTTCCCCACTGCACCGTCAGACCGGGAAATGTCTGTCCACCTATCCATCTTTCACAAGAGCGGGGGGCGTAAAATGTACAGAAGTCATCTTGGTCATTGTAGATCACAACGCGGGCCGGTCGTTCGGGGATGATGTCGGTGATCTCGGCTACATGCTGGTAGCCTTCAACAGCAGCCTGGAAGATCATCTCTCCAAAATCATCGGCGCGGTCGTACCAATATACGATAACATGCTCATTTCCCAGTGATCGCCAATCATGGGTATCGTCCTCATATACCGTCTGTGCCACCGGCAAGTCAAACACATTACCAGCACTATCCATCACCTGCCAGTGGTACGTCACTTCGACAAACGGCGGTACAGTTTCTTTGCTGGTATCCCACACATACGTGATCGTGACATCGGAGGATGGTGCGAATGGTTGCGGCTTCCCCACCTGCTCAGCATCCGCCCACCCTACCCGATAGTAAATCGCGGCGTCCATGATGTAATCAGCATCGGTTCGCACCTGGAGCGTGAAAGTCAAATCGTCCGGGAAGTGGCTCTCTGTCGTCTGGGAAAGAACCTCAATTCCCTCCGCCGTCCCTCTTTCCGCGAACAAACCCAGCCACATCCCAACTGTCAAAGCCAACAATACCCATCTACGCATACCCATCAATTTCTCCCGGCATGATCTCAAACCAGCACAACGGCCTAACGTAACAAGACGAATGCCAACACCTCGAGCAAGCCATGGACAATCGCAAATATGAAGAACGCCCCAAAGATCGGTTTATCGTCTTTTCTCATCACATAGAGCAAAGAAAGCCCAGCACCACAGGCAGCCGTAACAAGTGGCAACGTTGATTGCCACACTGACGGCATCACGCTGCGGATCGGATATATCAGGTAGGTCGAAATAACCTCCAGAGCCACGGCAACTCCTAACGCGCCCCAGCTTTTCGGCGACTCCAGGTGTTCCTGCCCTGTGAGGAGAAGGTAGATGAACAGCCAGATCAATGGAGCCAATGCCCAGTAGATCGCCAGCACCGGCGTCAACCCCACGGCTATGAAGAACTGCATAGCCACCCCCAGCACACGATCCGTCACATCCCACAGGGTCAGACGATTATAGGCCCTGCGCACCGCCAGGTCGGTGCTGGCATACGCCACACGGTAAACGTCGAACCCCCCCGTCTCCAACCACGTGAGATGGAAATCACCATCTCCATCCACACTCAGGGTAGGCTTCAAGGACGCCATCATCGAAGCGGTCACTACGTGTTCCTCGTCCAGCCCGTTCAGCGGGTTGTCACTGCCGCATCTCCCCCTCGGCAGCGCGCTGGGCATAGAGCAAGTCAACCGGCCTCCGTGATTTCCTTGGTAATCACGGAGGTGGAGCTTTTGTGCCCAAACTTGATCACCGGCCGGCCCCTCACCATGCAATGGCCGCACTGCGATCTGCAACTGTGGACCATCCTTACTCCTCACCACTTCGGAGAAAGCCAACAGCGCCGTTTCGTGCTGCCCACGCACCGACCACAGATAAAGCGGATCAATACCAGTCCGCAACTCCAGATCTCGGACGCTTTTCTGACGGGGAATCTCCACCGGAAAGACCGCAAACTGCATATTCGAAGAGACATACTTGGCATCTTCTACGATCCACACGACGTACCCGTACTCATCATCCAGGCCAATGGCGATACTTTCCACCGATTGTCCACTAGAGAGGAACAGACGCGCCATCTCCTCCGGCTCGCTCAAACCGTCTGCGCCTAACCTGGTAGGGTCCAGGACGGCATAGTATATGGCGGTCCCAGACTCTACGTCACGGGTCCAGGCTAAATGGATTCGGCCACTCCGATCAGTCTGAAGAGCCAACGGGTCCTCTCCTTCGACCAACAAGATGGGCCCCTGCTGCACAACACCATCCGCTCCGATGACGACCCGATAGAGGCCGGACCGACCGATCCAAAACACCTCTACGGCCCCTTGATTGCCAAATACGATGCCGGGAGAACGGACAACATAATCCTCTTCCAGGGAAAGGTAGAAAGGAGAAACCTTGAGCGTAGCGGTGTCATCCAGCAAAGCATACGCCAATCGTGAACGTTGACCGGCCACCTCTCGCCAAATCAGGTGAATCCCATCCGCCTCCACCAACAGCCTCGGCCCATGAGGAACTCTATCCCCCAGAGACGGCTTCCGGTCCCACGAAATCTTGCCCTCGGAATCGGCGTCCAGATGGGCTATGTGCAAGCGATCGTCGGGATCCACCCATGTGATAAACATACCGCCGTCCGGCCCCACCTGGAGATCGGGGCGCAGATTCAAGGAAGCCATTCCTATCAACCGGCCCCGGCTCCACATATCCGATGCTCTGGTTGCCATCAAAGGAACATATGCCCTGGCCCACCCCAACAGGGTGAACACAATCACCAACCCGGCAAGCAAGATAATCCAAAACCGCCAACGCCTGATCATCGCACAGCACCTCCTCAGCTCTTATGAGCCAGTGAACCGGAACTAAGTGGAGAGCTTCAGAATTCACCACACCCCATTACTAAACAAGGGAGGTTTGACACCTCCCTTGTCTTCAACACCACCAAATTAGAAACATGCCTTACAGGTGAGCAGTCGCCAAACGCCAGCCACCTGGACACACTTAACTCAATTCAATGTTCTAACTCCCATAGATGTTGCCTTCGCTACTTCATACCGTCACAACATATCAGGCGGCTTTCGCTGCTGCCCTACGTTCTGCTCGTTTCTTCTTCCGGCTTCGTCTACGCGCGGCACTGACCAACGCCGTACCCCGCATTGTGGGATCCAACGCATCCCGCAGACCGTCCCCCAGGAAGTTAAACGCCAGCATCGTCAGTGTGATCGCCAAACCGGGGAATATGGTGAGGTGTGGCATAGCCCGCAACCCGCGCCAGCCCTCGGAGACCATCTGTCCCCAGCTAGGATACGGCGGTGGAACGCCCAGACCGATGAAACTCAATGTTGCTTCGGTAAGGATCAAACCAGGGATACCCAACGTCAGGGAGACAATGGCCGGCCCCAAACTGTTGGGTAACAAATGTCGAGAGATGATTCTGGCCGGGCCTGCGCCAACCATCTGAGCGGCCAACACAAACTCCTTTTCTCGCAGAGAAAGGTACTGTCCCCGGATCAGCCGGGCCATTCCCATCCAGCCCACTATGCCGATAGCGATGAAGATGTTAATCATCCCCTGGATCGCGTTTTCGGACGGTAGGACCACCATAATAAGGATGATGAACAGCAGTGTGGGGAATCCGTACATCACGTCCACAAAACGCATCATTATGTTGTCTACCCTGCCCCCCACATATCCCGATATGGATCCATACGTCACACCAATGATCAACGAAGTCAACGATCCGACGACTGCCACCGTCAATGAAACTCGCGTTCCCCACCAAATTCGGCTGAAAACATCCCGGCCCAATTTATCCGTACCGAAGATATGGTCAGGCCAGCGAGGACCGATTTTTGTATTGTCATAATCCGCCGTCCGGTAGCTGTAAGGGGGTAAGAAATCAGCCGTGACAAAACAAAAGACCAATATACCGATGAAGATCAGCCCGGCCACAGCCATTTGGTTGCGCAAAAGACGCCGCCATGCATCTTGCCACAAACTGACGCCGCGCTCGGCAAAATGCTCTTCTTCCTCCCGCCGACGTCGTTCCGATGCAGATTCTGCCATAACTCAAACTCCTTACTCACTCTAATTTTCGCACGTCACTCGCTTAGTCGAAGCGAATGCGGGGGTCAATCAATCCATACGCAATGTCCACAAACATATTGAACAAGACCAATGCCACTGAATACAGGATAATCGTCCCCATAATCAACATATAATCTCGATCCGTCACGCCGGTGACGAAAAACTTCCCAATCCCCCCGATGGAGAAGACCCATTCGACCATGAAGGAACCGGTCAGCCAAGCCGCCATCATTGGCCCCAACACCGTCGTGACCGGGATAAGTGCGTTCTTCAGAGCATGGCGCACAATCACGATCCGCTCTGCCAACCCCTTCGCCCGCGCCGTGCGGATATAGTCCGCCCGGATCACCTCCAACATACTGGCCCGAGTCAAGCGAGCAATGATCGCCATACCACCTGTTCCGAGCGTAACAGCCGGCATAATCACTTGTTTCCAAGTATCTCCCCAACCATACGTAGGCAACCACCCCAACTTCAATGCAAATAACAGAATCAACCCGATCCCCAGCAAGAAGTTCGGGATCGAAACTCCCAGCATTGAAATAAACATTGCTATATAGTCAAGCCAACTATTCTGCTTGAGGGCAGAAATAATCCCCAGGGGGATCCCTACCAGGATTGCCAGACCGATGGAAACTATCCCCACTTGCGCAGACACCATGACCGGCGCCAAGGTCAAGAAACGCTTGACCGCCTCGAACCGCTCTGCCCACCCAATGCTGACATACCCTATTACTTCCCCATTGGTTTTGACGACCAACGCCTGGGAGTCGAACAAATGAGGAGGCGTAGAAAACGTCATCGAACTAGCGGCCGTTCCAAACGTTGCTCGAAGTTGTTCCCGCAATACATTCACCACATAATTGTCCCCGAACAACATCTGATTGACCGAGCGATCAGTGTTACGCAAGGAAGGGCCAAAATCGAAGTGGAACACCAGGCCTCTCATATAATTGAGATACTGCTGCCAAACCGGCTTATCAAGGCCATACTTGGCCTCCATATTGGCCCGGATTTCCGGCGGTACAGGACGTCCCGACGCCGAGCCGGAAAAGGGGCCTCCTGGTACGATTTGCATCATCCCAAAAGTCACAATAGTGATCAATATCAGCACCGGGATGTTCCACAACACCCTCTGAACGATAAGTCTTTGCATACTGCCTCCTGTTGTATCAAACTAATAACAAAATAACCAACGGTGCAAATCGGCTCTGTAACACGTAATCAGGCACGAAATGGCCCAGCGTCCAGAACCCTGATACAATTCGCGACCGATTACAACAATTTACGACAATACGCTATCAAATCTCCGGGGGAGGCTCCCCTCCCCCGGAGAACACTTACCTTAGCTAATTGTTGCACTCATCGAGGGTATCCAGATACGCAGCCCACTCCATGATAGCCACGTTCACATTGATGCCCAGGTTGGTTTCCCACTGCTCGGCGACTGCATCAAGGATGTCCTCATTACCACGGTTGTACCACAGGTTGACCGTGATATCACCGGCATCCTCGACACCTATCTCAGCCATCGCAGCTTCCAGGTACCCCATTGCTGCTTCGGGGTCGAACTGGTAACCAACCTCACCGCACCCCTGATAACCGGGGATGTTCGGCGGAATCACACCACACGCCTCTTGACGCCAGGGCATCTCGAGCACGTTATCAATGATCGCCCGCTTGTCAATGGCGCTCGCCAACGCCTTACGGAAGTTCAGGTTATCCGTAGGTGGACGGAGGAAGTTCAAGCCGATGTAGTACGGCCCAGGACGGGTCAACACACGCACGTGATCCGGCATCTCCTCCAACAGGCGCGGCAGCTCCTCGCTGGGGAACCCGCCAACATCCAACTCGCCACGCTCGTAAGCAGCCAGGGCGGTCGCATCCTCGATGATGATGGGGAACTCGATCCGCTCGACCTGCACGTTGTCGGCATCCCAGTAGTCCGGGTTCTTTTCGACGACCACGTAGTCATTGTGCGCCCACTCCGTCAACAGATAGGCGCCATTGCCCACGAAGTTGCCCGGCTCGGCCCACGCCTCTCCGTATTGCTCGATCACATCGAGACGAACGGGATAGGTGGTGGAGAACGCCAGAATGCTGTCGAAGTAGGAAGCCGGCTTCTCCAGGGTGATTTCCAAAGTGTAGTCGTCCACTGCCCGCACACCCACCGTTGAAGGATCATCCGTCTCGCCTGTGTTGAAGGCCTCAGCGCCCTTCACGACGTACATCAGCCAGGCATACTCGGCCGCCGTCTCCGGCTCCAGCAAGCGGATGATGCCATCCACATAGTGCTGTGCGACCACCGGCTCACCGTCGGACCAGGTGGCATCTTCACGCAACTTGATGGTGTATACCGTACCGTCCTCAGAGACCTCGTACGATACCGCACCAGCCGGCTCAATCGTGCCGTCGGCCTTGTACTCGTACAGCGAGTCCATAATTTGGTGCTGGATCAGGTGAGAGGTCGTATCTGTAGAGGTGTTCACATCCAGCGTGGGCGGCTCGGTACCAATCCGATAACGCAACGTGGTCTCACCTTCGGGCATAGCCCAGTGCTTGACCGGCGGAGAACCGAATGGCGGGAAGACCGCCTCGATATCCGGACGCATCAAGACAGTGCGGTCGTAGTAGAAGAGCGGAATGATGGCCGCGTAATCGGTCATCAGAATCTGCTCCGCCTGCTTCCACAGCTCGGCGCGTGCTTCAGGGTCGAACTCCGTCAATGCCTGATCCACCAGATCCCGGTATTCCTGGTCATCCCAGAACGTGTACTGGAACGGGGAATCGGGATGGAAGACCACGTTGAGGATATTCTCAGCATCGCCGTAGTCCATGAC
>Ga0116200_10000227_pt1 | contig 16720 bp, 15 predicted proteins | sample Mar14436cmmetaG_FD_94478 | JGI IMG/M metagenome (GOLD analysis project Ga0116200, IMG submission 94478) | Marine hydrothermal vent microbial communities from Guaymas Basin, Gulf of California to study Microbial Dark Matter (Phase II) - Marker... ... | reverse complement strand
GGGAACGGTGTTGCAGGTATTCAAGCTGCGGAAACCTTGCGCGAAATAGACACAACATCTACTATCATCATGGTCTCAAAAGAAAATACGATTCCATATTCTCGTCCCCTGATAAGTTACATAGTTTCCGGCGAACTGGAAGATAGAGAAATTTTCATTCGCCCGGAAGATTACTACGAAAAACTGAAAATTGAAACTTACCTTGGGAAAACTGTCCGGAATGTGGATGTTGAAAACCGGAAAGTTTTCCTTGAATCAGGAGAATCAATTGGCTGGGATCGGTTGTTGATAGCAACGGGAGCTGATCCCAGAGTCATGAAAGTTGACGGGAGCGATCTCGGAAATATATTCTTCCTGAGGAACCTGGACGATGCCGTGAACATCGTGAAAAGCTGCGATAGTGGCGCCAGGAAGGCAATAGTGCTGGGGGGCGGCCTTGTGGGGTTCAAGGCAGCTTACGGGCTACTAAAACGAGGAATCGATGTTTCCATACTTATCACTTCGCCCTATCCGCTATCCCAGGTTGCGGATACCAGAAGTGGGCAACTGATCAGAAAAACTCTTGAAGATTACGGTCTTGCTGTCGAAGTGGGTAAATCGGTAAAAGCCTTTGAAGGAAGAGATGGCAAGGTGTGTGGCGCTTTGCTCAACGACGGGCAGAGAGTTGACTGTGACCTTGTGGTGGTGGGTAAGGGGGTGGATCCGGCAATTTCTTTTTTGAAAGATAGTGGAGTGAACATAAATAGAGGAATACTCGTTGATGAAAACTTGAGAAGTAGCGTTCCAGATATTTATGCCGCTGGTGATGTGGCGGAAGCACCTGACATCGTCTGGCGTGATAACAGGGTTAATGCCATCTGGCCGGTTGCTGCCGAACAGGGAAGAGTGGCTGCGTATAACATGCTCGGAATTGAAAGAAGATATCAGGGAAGCCTGGGAAGAAATGTCATCAGAATTTTTGATCTTGACTTTATGGCTGGAGGAATAATCAATCCACCTGATGAGGATAGGTATGAAGTTCTCAGTGTTTATAATGAAAAGGAGAAAAAGTATAAGAAACTCGTTTTCGAAGAAGATCGGCTCGTTGGCATGGTACTGGTAAATTGCGTTGAACAGGGTGGAGTTTTGTTGAACCTGATTGCGCAGAGAAGAAATTTATCATCGCGAAAGAAAGAATTGCTTGATCGTGAAGATTATTATTCGATGCTAAGAAGCTACCGTTAGACTATGTTTTTGTTGGTTGTCATTAGTAGTGCATGATTGGGCTTGTTTCTAATCAGTGATTTGGAATGTGGTCGTTAGACTGGAGTGGGGGCGAGTGAATGAATTTTTTAGATTACGTGATATTGGCATTACTAATACTATTTCTCGTTCGCGGAATCTGGATTGGAGCAACTAGACAGATCCTGTCTTTAGTGGGACTTGTGGCAGGATTTTGGGGAGCATCCAGTTACTATGGTCTTTTTGCGAGAAGTCTTGCAAGTAAGATCCCGGCTTGGCCATATCCGGGGCTCACCGTTTATGTTGTTTTATTTTTTGTTATATGGGGACTTTTTGCCTTCCTGGGATTTATATTTAGCCGTATGTTTCAGAAGACTCCACTGGTCTGGGCAGACAGGCTGTTGGGGGGATCCATAGGTCTGTTGAAAACCGTGCTTGTCGCTGTAATCCTGATATCTGTTCTGACCATTTTCCTGCCTCCCAAAAGTCCTGTGTTGAGGGAATCAAGGCTGGCTCCTTATGTCCAGGTTGGTGCAAGCATGATAATCAAGGCGACCCCCAGAAAAGTGAAGATCCTTTTTGAGAAGAAAAGAAAAGAATTGCTCGATTACTGGTATAAGAAAGAAAAGCTGCAGAAAGTAAAGAGATCAACAACCGCTACCAGTACGGAAACGTGCAGAAGTTACGTATAGGACAAAAGAATCATGGATGTAGGGAAGGACTTTGAAAAGCTGGTTCAGATTATAGCGACACTTCGAGGTGAAGGGGGGTGCCCGTGGGATCGTGAGCAGACTCCTGAAACAGTTAAACGATATTTGGTGGAGGAGGCCTACGAAGCAGTGACGGAAGTTGAAAGGCAAAATAGCTCTGGGGTGATGGAAGAGCTGGGAGATCTAATTTTCATGACTCTTTTTATGGCATATCTTTTTCAGCAAAGAGGAGATTTTACCATAGAGGATGTTCTCAAGAAAGCTGCCGCCAAAATGATTTACAGGCATCCTCACGTGTTTGCCAACAGACACGTGGAATCCCCCGACGAAGTGAAAGAAAACTGGGAACGGTTAAAAAAACAGGAAAAAAGCAAGAAATCCGACAAACTTGACATACCCCGTTCTTTGCCCGCTCTTATGAGAGCCCATCGGCTTGTGGGGCGAGCCTGGAGCCTGTCCTGTCCCGATGATAATCCGCCTGGAATCAGAACTTTTATCTGTAACCAATTGAAAGCGCTGGAAGACTTGTCCGGAGAAACGAATTCGGCGGATAAAGCGCGCAAACACATGGGAGAGAGCCTGATGGCCATGGTGTGCCTTGGAAGAAAATACGGCATAAATGCCGAAGATGTCCTTCACGAGGCGATCCAGCGAAGGCTTGAGAGCTCGAACCCTGCAGCCTCCTGACGCCGTAGCGAAATGGTTTATTTTTCCTACGCGTAAATCCGGAAGGGTTTCTAGAGGTTTTTGAGGCGGTTTTTGGTAGACTGGGAAACCTTAGTCGATGTCAGGACTGCATTTTTTATTAACTTGTCCCTCATCCAGCTCCTGTTTTTGGAAATCACCTGAATTATGTCTCCGGTTGTTGCCGGTGCTCGCAACAGATTGATGATGAATCTTTTGGGTACCCTTCCTGAATTCAAAATATCCATGATTACTTTTTTGTCTTTACCGGTGAGCACGGGCAATTTTTTGATGACTTCCCCTTCACTATTCAGGAACATTCCTCTAAGTTCCCCGGCAGACATCCTGTTCATCAATGTTCTCAACCGGGCTCTCGCCCGATTTCTTACTTCCCTGGAAATGTTTGGGTTTTGAATTACTTTTGTTACTTCTGGAAGAGGTAAGTAATCAAGTATTCGAAAAGAAACTTTGATAGGAGTATGAGGGTTTTCAAGTAACCTGCGCTTGATTGTATGGTTGGTAAACCAGCGGCTTATTCTGCTTATTTTTTCGAGTATTCTTGCGCTCCGGGCTCGTTCGATTATCCGGATAATTTCGGCGGACGTGAGTTTTTTATTTTCCAGTAAATTTTCCAGTACCTTTTCGTTACTTTCCTGGGAAATAATAATGACCAGTGCTTCTCTGGGGGCAGAACGTACGAGAAGTTGTTTTTGGTCTATATTTATTTTTCCCCAGTTTGAAGGAAGCTTTTTTAAATCCCAGTTGAATTCGGTTATATTTTCCATGCTGTAAGAAAATTTGGTGTTTGGTCTTTATCCAGAAGGAACGTTTACAGGCGGAGCGTCTTTAGCGTTTGTATTATACTGTTACTCCTGGTAGATTAACATAACAGCAGACCTGTCTGCAACTTACATTTGTTCGGTTTAAAAATTATCTTTAAAAATGAGGATAATGTAATTACACCAATGGCTAGAAGGTGTCCACGTGATGGAAAGGGGAGGCAATGCACTGGATAGAAAATAATGGTGTCAGAATCTATTACGAAATTGAAGGTGATGGTGATCCGGTAATTTTTTTCAGTGGTGTTGGAGGTGGAAGCTGGTCATGGTATCGACAGATACCTTATTTTACCAAGAAATACGAAGTTGTGGTGTTTGACAATCGCGGAGCCGGAAAATCTGATAAGCCCAGAGAGCCTTATTCCATGGAAGATTTTGCGGAAGACGGTGCGCTAATACTTGATAGGCTTGGTATATGGAAGACATTTGTGGTTGGTATTTCAATGGGCGGAATGATTGCACAAACTTTCGCTTTGAGATATCCAAAGAGGGTCAGAGCGCTTGTACTCGGTGCAACCCATTGCGGAGGCTCGGAAAGAATTCCTCCCGAACCTGAAGTACTGGCCTGCTTTATGGACAACGAAGGATTAACCGAAGAGGAAATCATTGATAAGAACACGAGGATCCTATTCAGTGCCAACTTTCTCCTCAAGCACCCGAAGGAAGTGGAAGAATACAAGCAGGTTCAATTGCAGGCTGGGGTTCAGCCGCAGTATGCGCTGGAATACCAGCTTCTAGCCATTCGGAATTTTTCTTGCTGCCACAAACTTCACAATATCGAGGCACCTACGCTCATTGTGGCGGGCAGCGACGATATCCTTGTGCCCCCGGAAAATTCTAAAATTTTAAAAGATCGCATCCCGAATTCCGAACTGGTTCTGCTACCTGATGTCGGACATGCGATTCATGTCGAAGCTGCGGATCAATTTAATCGCCTTGTTGATAAATTTTTCGAAAAGCACTAGGTGTTGAACAGTTTCAGAGCCCGGACAAAAAAGTCTCCACTGCATCTGAGATTTTCTTCTCCTTTCCAAAATAGAAATGGTCTGTTCCCTGAACAGTGACGAGCGATAGCTCGCACGAAAGGCTACTGCACCAGCTTTTCAGACTTCTTAGAGGGCAAATGTAGTCATCAGTTCCTGCAATGATCAAGCATTTATAGTCTTCCGGTATCTCCAAACCCGAAAAATCATAGATGCCGGTGGGTGGAGACACGAGAATAAGGGGATAATTTTCGGAAATCTGGTGAAGAGAACTGGCAATTATCCATGCGCCGAAAGAATAGCCAGACAGCACTATCTCGCTGTACCCCTTTTCTTTGCAATACTGGAGTACGATTAAGAGATCGCGACCTTCCCCTGCTCCTTCGGCGTAAAACCTGTCACTTCTTCCAACGCCCCTGAAATTGAATCGGAGAGCAGAATAACCTGACCTTTGCATGCCGTCCCGCAAGGCGTAGACCACGTTGTTTTCCATGCTGCCTCCAAACTGAGGATGCGGATGGCAAATTATGCCTATTTTTTGGGGATTTACGTCCAAAAGTGCAGCTTCCAGTTGACCGGCTTCGGCTTTTATGAATAATTCTTTTTCCGTGGGCATAAAATTTCCTCCCGAAATGTTATTTTTATGTTAACTAACCTGTTAGAGATTTGTATAACAAGAATATAGCAGAGTAAAGATTTTAAAGCATTCCACTTGAAAAAGTAGCAGGATGAGGTTTACGCCATGGGTATGTTTAAAACAGCATTGGTGCTAAGCGGGGGAGCGGCAAGAGGGCTTGCTTATATTGGCACTATAGCCGAGCTTGACAAGTATAAAATTGACTTTGACATTATTGTGGGAACCAGCATGGGATCTATAATCGGTGCGCTGTATGCTTTATACAGAAATCCCAAAAAAATATATGAGTATGTTTACGACTACCTAAACGGCGAACTTTTTCAGCGAAACTGGCTCCCTGTTCAGGAAGGGGAAGCGTCAGAAGGTGGATCCGGTTTTTTTCACAAGTTTCTCGTAAATTTGCAAAAGAGCATCTACTACACAAGGTCTCTAACCCGCTTGAGTCTCATAACGCCTGAGAACTACGAAGAAATGATAAATGCAATGTTTGAAGACATTTTAATTGAAGATCTCCCAGTGAAATATGGAGCAGTGGCGGTTGACTTGTCGACCGGCGAGGAAGTGGTTATCTGTTCTGGGCCCCTCAGAAAAGCTATTGCAGCAAGCTGCGCCATTCCCGGAGTGCTGCCTCCCATTGAAATAGAAGGGAGGCTGCTAGTGGACGGTGGTGGTCTGGATAACTTACCGATAGTGCCTGCATTGGAGATGGGGGCCAGTTTTGTAGTAGCGTCCGATGCCTCATGGGAAATCAAGGACCTGGAACTGGAAGTGAGTTGTGCGCTAGATGTGGTATTCAGAACGAATGATATTACCAGGCTTTACCTGAACGAAATCAGAAGAAACATGGCTGATCTGCTGATTGAACCGAGGGTGGGGCATATACAGTGGACAGAATTTAACAGAATAGCAGAAGTAGTTGCAGCCGGAAGGAAAGCAGCTCGTACCAGACTTAGGGATTTTCGCTGGAAAAAGCTGCAATTCTGGTTATATACTTTTGGAGGGCTTACGACTCGCAAGCCACCGAAATTGCCTAAAAATATTGTTTATGTTTAGCTCTCAAAGTTTAGCTTTCCGAGATTTGTAGCTATTTTCGCATCATAGCACTTATCCGACTGTGTCCGTTGGAGACGATTCTCCTGAACACTGTAGAATGTATTGATTTATCAGGTATTTTTATGAAAAAGTGAAATATACAAAAAAATTATTTGACAACCGCAAATTATTATATTATCGGTCTGTTGTCAGACCTCACACCAGGTTGGGATCTATATGAAACGGTTTAAATCTGTTAGAAAACCTCTCCTTTCAGAAGAAGTTGAAAGACAGCTCAGAGCATCTATAAGTGCCGGTATTTACAAACCTGGTGATAAGTTGCCTTCGGAGCGCGAGCTGGTAAATCAATTTGAAGTGAGTAGAGTAACTGTTAGAGATGCTCTCAGAAACCTGCAAAACCTCGGTCTGATCTCAGTTAGGCGCGGTGTAAATGCAGGGGCGTATGTTTCAGAGCCAACCCCTCAACCCATTACCCAGAGCATAAACAACCTGATCCAAATGAAAAAAGTCAATTTTGCTCACCTTATTGAAATTCGCCTCTACATCGAGCCAGAAGTAGCCCGAACTGCAGCAATATGCCGTACTTCGGAGGATCTTGATACACTAAGCCAGCTGTTAGATCAGGCCGAGAAATATATTAGTAAATCCCGCAAGAAAGCACGCCTATCAAATGTCCGCTTTCATAGTGAGGTAGCCAAGATAACAGGGAATGAGCTCATTGTTTTCCTGAGCGAATCTATTACGCAGGTCTATTCTGCCATGATCATCGAAATGACCCAGACCAAGCTAAGTGAAGAACGAATAAGGAAACTCATCTCGGACCACAGAGCTATTCTAGATGCCATAGCTAATAAAGAACCGGAAAAAGCATTCTCTGCCGCCAAAAAGCACCTTCTTGACACATATCACACATATTCCACAATTATGCCGGATATTCGGGATCCCAATGTAAACAAGCGCATAGAGTACATGGCTAGATTATAAAGGAGGACTTCGACGGAAACCAGTTCACCTTGATTCCTTTATTTCCCATGGATGAGAAAAAGAGGTAACATGCCCGATTTTTGAGGGTAGTTATAAAAATGAGGTGTTTTTTAGATGTTTTTTGCTGGTTTTTCTTTTGCTGGCATCCTTTTTTCACGATCCACAAAGAAAGGGGGACAAAAATGCAAGTGGAAAAGAATAGTTGGTTTCTTTTGCTTCTTACTGTGGTGGTAGGTGTAAGTTTGCTGCTCCTCTACCCGGCTGCATCTACGCATGCAGCAGAAAAGAGCAAGGAAGGTATTCCATCCAACATAACTTACAACGTGTGTAAAAGCGCAGAAATTACAAAGGTCTCGTATTTTTTCGAAAAATACAAAGGAAAGCCGCGTCTTCATTTTGAAATAACAATCAAGAATGTTTCTCCGGAAATGAAAAGATTTCGAGTCAACGTCTACTTACCCGAGGGACCTTCTTCCGGCGGGTTCTATCCTCGTAAAGGCAAAGGTATAGAACCGGGTAAAACGCTGACGAGAAAATTCCCTATGTATTTTGACAAGTTCCCCTCCGGATTTATGCTTGTTGTAAAAGAACTCTAATGTAGCAGATGCAAATTTCTTTTAATTAAGGAGGAACAGTCGTCGGAAAAGGACCAACCATACTATCGATAAGGAGGTAGCCATGTCAAAAAAGGGATGGATAAGTTCAGTAGTAATTGGTGTATTTCTCTTTCTCACCTGTTCGTTAAAACCGGTGGGTAATGTTTCGGCATTGCAATTTTTATCCTTTGGAACGGGAAGCCCCGCTGGCACATATTACTTTTTGGGAGCAGGTTTTGCTTCGATAATTAATAAGTACGTAGACGGAGTTAGAGTCACTGCTGAGTCAACGGCGGCATCTACGGAAAATGCCAGGCTGTTGATCCGGGGTGCGATGGATATGGGGTTGGCCTGCATGGGAACCCTGAACGACTTGAAAAAACAGGGAATGGATGTAGATAAGGTTCGATTAATCGCGGTGGGCCATACCAGTGATGCCCACTGGATTGTGCGAAAAGAATCTTCCATCAAGTCTATCAAGGATTTTAAAGGCAAAGTGATTGGAGTTGGACCCGCCGGTAGTGCTACTTTAAACATTTATTCGAAAAAGCACCTTAAAACCGGTTGGGGCTTGACCTTCAAAGATTTCTCGCCCAAATACCTATCATTTTCTGAAATTACCAGGGGTATTCGCGACAACACCATCGATGCGGGTATCATAGCCGCGGGAGCTCCGGTGGCAGCTATTATGGAACTGGCAAGGGATGTTCCTATTCGGTTGCTGGATATTGAACCGGAGGCTTTAAAGAAGCTTCGCGAAGCCTACAGCAATGTTGTGCCTCTCACCATTCCCGCTGGAACGTACCATGGTATAGATAAAGATACTCACACTTACACACTGCCGCAAATGTGGCTATGCCGGGCGGATTTGCCAGAAGAGCTGATCTACAAGATAATTAAGGCAGTTTATGAACATCCGGAAGAGAAAAACGCGATACATCCGCTGGCCAAGATGTATACTATAGAGAATGCCTTCCGTGGTGCTAATGGTGTTCCTGTTGGTTACCATCCCGGAGCCATCAAGTACTACAAGGAAAAAGGTATTTGGGACAAGAGAGCCAAGTATTACTAGTAATACCTGCAAGCGGTGGGAATCCGGCAATTCCTTGTTTGATTCCCACCTCTTCTGTCTGGCCGAGTAAATCCTGATTTTATCGTAACGTTCGGTGTGTGCTACCGTTGTGCTTGGAAAAGATAGAAACATGAAAAAGGTATTAGCAAGTAAGAAGATGGTGCAGAAAAGGGTTCCTGCCCTTGTTCGGGTTATCGCGATAATGATGAGTTTATTCCAGCTGTATACCGGCTTGTTTCAGCTCACCGCAATGAACCAGCGAGTAACCCATGTAACCTTTGCCCTTATTTTGATTTTCCTGTACTACGGATTCGACCAGCAAAAAAAGGAAAAAATTGCATGGCATGGTTACCTCCTCGCGGGGATTTCCCTGTTTCTTGGTATTTATGTTCTCACCACCTGGTTTAAAAAAATAGGCCAGATAGGTATGGCACCTCCTGTGCACGAACTAGTGTTTGGGACAATATTTATCTTTTTGTGTATTGAAGCGGCAAGGAGAACGCTTGGGTGGGTTTTTCCAATCATTGCAGTCGTATCAATGGTCTACGCTCGTTTCGGAGAAAGCCTGCCCGGTATTTTTGCTCACAAAAATTACCCCTTTGAGCGCATCGTTGGAAGTATGTTTATTACCACCGACGGTGTGTTCGGAATGCTGGCCGGGATTTCTGCAACTTATATTTTCCTGTTCATCCTTTTCGGGGCAATGTTGCGAGAGGCGGGCGGAGGAGACTTTTTTATAAACCTCTCTTTCAGTCTTTTTGGTAACGTGAGAGGCGGTCCTGCTAAGATTGCCGTTGTTGCCAGTTCTCTTTTCGGCATGTTATCCGGAAGCGGTACTGCCAATGTAGCTGGTACAGGACAAATAACTATACCTCTAATGATAAGAACCGGCTATCCCAAACATTTTGCTGCCGCTGTAGAAACGGTGTCGAGCGCTGGTGGATTATTAATGCCGCCTATAATGGGAAGTGCGGTATTCATTATCATGGAAGTACTTGGGGTTAACTACGTTACCATAATGAAAGCTGCAGGACTCTCAGCCGTCTTGTATTACACGGGCCTCTTTTTGATGATAGATCTGGAAGCTCAAAAACTTGGGATGAGAGGGCTTCCGAAAGATCAACTTCCCAGTTTCAAGGAAACAATGAAAGAAGGCTGGTTTTTCATCATTCCTATTTTCGTGCTCGTATTTTTCCTGGCGTTTTACAAGGTGTCTGTTACCAGAGCAGCGTTCTGGGCGACAATCAGCATACCGGTTTGCTCAATGCTGGGAGGCAAGAAACGAATGATGACTCTGGATCAGATCTTGAGGGGGCTTCAAAACGGTGCGCTTACAGCTTTACCGGTTGTGGCTATCCTGTCTCTGGGTGGAGTTGTTCTCGGAATGATTACGTTAACAGGTTTGGGACTCATGATGTCCAGCATGTTGATAAAATTATCCGGAGGTCATCTGATTGTGCTTCTGTTTTTCACCATGGTGGCATCAATTATCCTGGGCATGGGGGTGCCTCCTGTTGCTGCGTATATCGTGCTGGCCATTTTAGTCGTACCTGCCCTTATAAAGTTAAACGTCTATCCACTTGCAGCTCATCTTTTTGTCTTTTATTTTGCGATAATTGCTGGCATAACTCCCCCGATGGCTCCCGACGCATTTGTAGCTGCGGGTATCGCGGATGCTCCAATGATGCGAACGGCGTTTACCGCCTGCCGACTAGCACTTGTTATTTTTATTATTCCTTATATGTTTGTTTATAATAATGCTTTGCTTCTGGTGGGTGACATTGTCCAGATACTGAGTGTTTGTGTAACGGCGTTTTTCGGTGTTTTGGCTCTGGCATGCGCTGCTCAAAATTACTTGGGTGGGAAGCTTCCCATCTTTGTTAGAGGTTTGCTCTTCCTCGGAAGTGGCTGTTTGATATATCCGGGATTGTTTTCGGATCTTATTGGTATGTTGATAGTGGTGTCGATATTCTGGTTTAGAGTTCCACGCCTATTCAAAAATTTGCGTTTCCATCTTGTAAAATAATATTAGGTGTGGGAAATGTCGCTGGAAGTGTTAAGGTACATACTGGAGCTGATACTGAGAGGTTAATATGGTTGTAAAAGAAGGAGCCGTCTCCCTGGAAGATGGTCTGGCAAAATACCTGGCTAATATCACGTTTGATAGTTTGCCTGAAGAGGTCGTAAGTTATTGTAAACTTCTTGTTATTGATTCTCTGGGAGTTACTTTCGCCGGTGTAAGGGCTCCCGGATGCAGAGAAATGATCAATGTCGTGAGCCAGTGGCAGGTTCCGAATGGATCCACAATACTGATTTACGGAATCGGGGTACCGGCGCCTCTTGCTGCTCTAGCGAACGGCACCATGATGCATGCACTGGACTTTGATGACACTCTTGACACATCAGCACTTCATACGTTTGTTTCCGTATTTCCTTCCGCGTTAGCTGCGGCGGAAGCTCGTGGGAAGGTTAACGGGAAAGACTTTATTACGGCTCTCGTTGCTGGCGTGGAAATCACGTGCAGGCTTGGGCTGGCATGCACAAGACCTCTATCCTGGATTCGAACCACCACATGTGGTACATTCGGCGCTGCCGCAGCGGCTGGAAAGATACTCGGTCTCAATTACGAGGAATTAAAAAATGCCCTTGGCATCGCCTACAGTCAATCGTCCGGAAATGCTCAATGCTTGGTAGAAGGACGACTTGTGAAGCGACTTCAACCAGGTTTTGCTTCTCAGGCAGGTGTAATCTCTGCATTTCTTGCTCGGTCCGGAATCACTGGTCCTGAAAGATATCTGGTGGGAAAATTCGGATTTTTCCCTCTTTACGAACATAACCAATTCAACGAGGACTCCATAGTTGAAAATCTTGGAACCAGGCATTCGATCCTGTCGTTGAGCATCAAATCGTATCCATGTTGCAGGATGACACATGCTTCGATTGATGCCGCACTTTCAATTCGCGAATTTGTCAAAGACAGGCTCGATACCATAGAGAAGATAGAGGTGCTCGTTCCCAAAATGCCTGCGGAAATGGTCGGAAAGCCATTTGAAATTGGTCCCAACCCCCAGGTAGATGCTCAGTTCAGCATTCCTTACACTGTGAGCGTTGCTCTCATCCGTGGTGACGTATTTTTGCAGGATTTTGAAGTGCCCAATATTATAGATGAGAAGGTTTTGAGTCTTGCGGAAAAAGTGAAAGTGGTCGAAGCACCGGATTTCCCGGCCAAAGAAATGTCTTATGCTGCTTTGACGGTGAAAATGGTAGACGGACGAGAATTCAGAAAAGAAGTACGTGCGCCAATCGGTAGTGTTGAAAACCCTCTTACGAAAGAGCAGTGTTACGAGAAATTCAGGAAATGCCTCGAATACAGTAAGCTCGATTTAGATGCGGTAGTTATTGATGAACTCATTGAAGCGGTTGAGGAACTGGAGAAATTGGATGACGTGGGACGGATTTCTCGGCTAGCCAGGGCAAAAGTGTAAGACATGCAGGTGAATTCAAAAAAACTTAAAAAAGATCTCGAAAAAATCGTTGGTAAAAATTACGTTTTTGTTGATAAGCCTACAGCGTTTGCGTATGCCAAGGATACGATGCCGTGGAAAGTCCGGCAGCATAACATACCCTATGCAGTGGTCAGACCTTGCGATTCTGCAGAAATATCCGAAATCTTGAAATATGCCATCAATCGGGAAATACCTGTTCACATCCACGGTTCTGGAACTTCCCTGGTTGGCCTTGGAAGACCAAAGACCAATTGTATCGTGCTGGACATGGGCAGGCTTACCGACCTGGAGATATACCCGGAGAGGGGATATTTTGAGGTTGGAGCAGGGTACCATATAGGGAAACTCAGAAAGAAGCTCCTTTCTCATAGTGCCCTGTTACCTGCCTTTCCCGGAAGTGAACCAGTGGCGACCATTGGAGGTCTCATATCCGTTAACACCAGTGCTCATGGCGTTGATGCCACTCTCTTCAAACCGGGAGATTTTGTCCTTGGCCTTGAAGTAGTTCTGCCCACTGGTGAAATTTTGCGGACAGGAACTGAATCCATCAGAAGACCTGCAGGTATTGAGCTGACAAGATTCTTTGTCGGCTCTGAGGGACTCCTGTGCGTTATATGTAAGGTAAGAATGCGCCTGGTTTCTCATCCTCACCTCAGGAATATTATGGCCTGTTTTAAAGACACCGAGAGCATCCTGGATACGGTTGTTGCTATGTATCGCGAAGGCATACCGACTCCAATGTTTTTCGAATATCTGGACGAGAAGGCTTCCAGGATCGGTTTTAGCGCCGTGGGGCTGGAAGAGCCGGAAGGGGCTGTGGCGCTAATTACGGTTTCGTCGAGCACAGGAGTTGGTGCCGATGAAAAAGCCCGGGTCTTTCTTGAATTTCTTGAAAGGCAGAAACCGTTGAGTGCCAGGATAGTGGAAGATGATTCAGAATGGGATTTGATTTGGAGAAGTCGCTCGGAAGCCGGGAATTATTTATACAGGCTGGGGACAACCTTTGGTAGCGAAATCACTGTCAGGGTTGACATGCTCAAAGAGGCTTTTAGAGAAGCCCGTGAAATAATCCTTAACCTGGACAGTTATAAGGGGAATGAATTCTTTTCTTTTGGACATATAGGGGCTCCCACAATGCATGCATATGCTTTTGTGCGTGCTAAAGATCTACCAGATGAGACAACTATAGCTATAGCTAATGAAGTACGCGAGAAAACCGAAGCCCTGAACATCAAATATGGCGGGTGCGGTGGCGAATGGGGACTTACAGCGCAGCGAGTGGAGTTTCTGAAAAAGAAGTATGGAAGCGATTACTATAATCTTCTTGTGAAGCTAAAAAAGGTACTTGATCCCGCCAACATTTTAAACAGGGGAAATCTAGAGGGGTGGATGTGACGGAGGACAAGACGGTTAGAGAAGTAGTCCTGAAGGAAGTGACAAAATGCCGATCGTGCCGTTTTTGCGTGGACGTGTGCCCCACGTTTCAGGCTTCCGAAGGCGTGGAGTCCATGTCCGCGTACGGAAGGATTCAGATTCTGAGGTATTTACTTGATGGGGCTTTGGAGTTTGATGATGCGTTCGCGTACCTGTTTTATAGTTGCCTCCAGTGTAAGCGATGCGAAGAAGTGTGCAGGGAAAAGGGACAAGATGTTGATATTTGCAATGCGATAAGATTAGGCAGGAGAATGCTGGCCGGTGGACTGTTGCACAAATCTTGAAATGAAAAGATCCAAGAAGTTTCTTTCCCGGGTGATTTCCATTTTATGTGACAATACTAGGAAATCCGGGGATCCCCTGGGATTCAGAGCCAAGTACTGGTATCACTGGGCAAGTGGTAATAATATACCCGGTAAGTCCGAGTGTATACTTTTTACCGGGAGAATGTACCAGATGTTGCCCTACCTTCTTAGAATAACCGATTTAATGGGTAGCTCCAAAGGTCTCCTGTCCATGTGGGGTGTAAACAAGTTCCTGGATGTCGGTAAATCCTATTTCGGGGAAATATTGCTCAGGGGATCAGCTCGTAAAGAGAAGAAAATCAGGGAAAGGGCTGATAAAATCTTAAAGGGTATTGTAAAAGCACTTTCCATAACAGGGCAAACACCCGGTTACCTGTTTGAGGAAGACCCATACAGTGGTGCACTTCTTTTTGACCTAGGTCTTGAAGAAGATCTTAAGTCACACCTGGAAAAAATTGCCGAGCTGTTAGAAAGAAAGGGTGTAAAAAGAATAATTACTGTGGATCCGCACTCCACATTTATTCTTAGGGAAATCATGCCGGAGTACGTAAAAAATCCAATACCGGAGGTAATCCACTATATCGAAATTTTATCCCGAAAAATTGAACTCCTGAAAAGGGAAGGTAGAAGAACTGTCCCCGAAGAGCTCGTAATTCACGACCCTTGCGTTGGCGCAAGAGAACTAAATCTGGTAAATCCCGTGAGAGATCTAGTTAAAGGGTTGGGTATCAGTCTCAAGGAACCTGAGAATACCGGTAGAAATACTGCTTGTTGTGGCGGTCCTGTTGAATATGCGTTTCCTGAGCTCACCTGCCAGATCTCGCTAATGCGCGTGAAAGAATTGAAGAATGTAGGTGACCATATTCTTGTTACCTGCCCGATATGTCTGGCAAATCTTAGCAAGTACGAAGAAGAACTGAATATCAGAGTCTGGGATCTGGGTGAAATTTTGTGTGAGTATTTACTGGGAGATGAAAATGGCATCGTTTCTTAGAACCAAGGAATTGCTAAAAAGCATACATGATGCGGTAGTCGAGTACGACGAAGAAAAAACGGCACATCTTTGCAAATTGTTATTGAAAGAAGCTGTTGACCCTTACATAGGGATAATGGAAGGTCTAGCGGCAGGTATGAATACTGTTGGTCAACTCTACGACAGGAAAGAATACTTTGTTCCGGAGTTACTTCTTGCCTCTGACGCCTTTTATGCCGGTCTGGAAATTCTTAAACCACACATAAAGCTATCAGAAAAAATAGAGACGCGCGGGAAAATATTGCTCGGGGTGGTGGAAGGAGACATCCACGACATCGGCAAGAATCTCGTAAAAACGATGTTTGAGGCAGCGGGGTGGGAGATATGTGATCTGGGTAAAGATGTTAAACTCCGAAAATTTGTTGAAGAACTGGAAAAATTCCCCGCAGACATTGTCGCAATGTCAGCACTTATGACCACGAGTATGCTGGCAATGCCAAGAGCGATAGAAATGCTCAAAGAAAGCAAACCGGATATCCTGGTGATGGTCGGTGGCGCACCTCTGAGCAGGGAAATAGCCGAAGAATACGGTGCTGATGGCTATGCTGCCGATGCGGTAGCTGCGGTAGAGGTTGCGGCGAGATTGATAATTAGATGAAAAATAGGAGATCTTTGACGATTCAGCAGGTTTTTTAGAGCACTGTCATGCATTTCAGACAGGACAGAATGACAGGTAAAGAAAGAATCGAAGCCCTTTTCAGTTATCAAAGGCCTGATAGAGTTCCTCTGGGAGCAATGAGCACGGGCTTCAGTACAAAAAATGCTGGATACACTGTTGCGGATGCATATGACAACCCAGAAAAAAGTTTTGAAGCCATGCTCTGGACAACTGAACAGTATGGCTGGGATCCTGTCCCTCAATATTCCGGTCACACCGTTCTGGGTGCCTGGGATTTCGGCGGTAAAATCAGGCTTCCGGAGAGTGAATATGAAGGAGCATTGGTAGTTACGGAATATCCGGTAAAATGTGAATCTGATGTAGAAAAATTGGCGCTGCCGGACCCAAAGACAGCGGGTCGAATTCCGAAAGCGTTTCGGTTTTCACAGTTGCAGCGAGAGCATGACCTCCCGGCCTTTTTCTTTTCAAGGTCTCCTTTTACCATGGCTGCCAATATTTGCGGTATTGAACTGTTTTTACGATGGCTTATGAAAAAACCCGAACTCAGCAAGCATTTGCTGGATCTGGCACTGACGCACATTATAAACGTCCTGGATTACTGGCTGGAAGAATTCGGAGTTGATAACGTTTTTGTCTGGATGAGTTCCCCTTCCGAATCCAACCAACTCATTTCTCCCAAAATGATGGAGAAATTTGCGTTACCCTGTCATGTAAAATACCAGGAAGCCCTGAAGGAACGAGGTATAAGGAGGTTTGGTTTTCATATTTGCGGAGACCAGAATCTGAATCTGCCTATTCTTGCTGAGGCGTCGCCGTGGGATCACCCAAGCGTGTTGAGTTTCGGTCATGAAGTGGATATTGAAAAAGCGGCCAAGTATTTCCCTGAAGATATCATATTCGGAAATATTGAACCTGCCGTGATTCAGGTGGGTAAACCCGGAGAGGTTTACGAACTTTGCAGAGAAGCAATCAGTAAAGGGAAGAAGTGCCCCGGTGGCTTTATTTTGGGGCCTGGATGTGGTCTGCCGGTTTCTGCACCGCCCG
>Ga0116200_10000226_pt1 | contig 16726 bp, 17 predicted proteins | sample Mar14436cmmetaG_FD_94478 | JGI IMG/M metagenome (GOLD analysis project Ga0116200, IMG submission 94478) | Marine hydrothermal vent microbial communities from Guaymas Basin, Gulf of California to study Microbial Dark Matter (Phase II) - Marker... ... | reverse complement strand
TGGTCGAGCAGATAAGGGTTGGGAAGAACATCTACGCCTATCGGCTAAACCAAGAAAACGAGGTCGTTAAACTTCTCCTCGAATTCCACTCAAGGTTAAAGCAACTAAAGATTAAATGCTGAAGAGAGTTTAGCGTCGGTGGTGGCTCGAGGATGAATGAGAGCTATGAGCTTGAGAGAATGAGAGATAGTGCCGCGATAAGGCAGTTCGGGGTCAGGGTGATCATCATGCGTGGAGGAACCCTCGTAGACCTTCAGAAGAGTGTAGAGGCTGTGCTTGGAGAGGAGGCCGACGCGCTCCTCTATGAGGCTGGGATAAGGGCTGGGACAAGCTCAACCCAAATCCTACTCAAGAAATGGGGAAGAGAGGACTTCATGAAGAGATGGGCTGAGTTTTATGGTTCAAGAGGATGTGGATGGTTTAAGCTTGAGGAGGCCAAGATAACTCCTGAGAGAGGTGGGATCATCAAGCTGAGCAGCTCATTCATAGCGGAGGGATATGGGAGATCCGAAAAACCCGTCTGCCACTTCCTCTGCGGATTCCTCGTCGGAGTCTTTCAAAAACTCCTAGGGATAAAGCTAGCATGCGAGGAGATAAGATGCGCCGCAACCGGAGAACCCTACTGCGAGTTCAAGCTTGAAAGATATGAAGGAGAACGATAACACTCCTCATGATGAGGCTTAACGATTCCAAAGATTCTATTCGCAAGGTTATCGGCTTCGCATCAAAGCTTTTGTCATGAGAATGACTTACATCCAAATTAAATAGAGATCATATCGTAGATTAGTTGGAGAACATTATGGGCGAGGTCATCTTCGATGACAATCTCAAAGAGCGTCTCCACGTCTTCAAGGATAGATTTCACGCCGGAGAACTTCTCGCTGAAATGCTCAAGAGAAATCTATCATTAGGGGATGCGATCATCCTAGCGATACCCGCGGGCGGAATACCTGTTGGATATGAGATCTCATGTAGATTAAATATTCCGATGGATGTGGTGATCGTTAGGAAGCTACAGATACCATGGGATCCTGAAGCAGGGTTTGGAGCAGCCTCATCGGATGGAGAGATAGTCTTGAATGAGCGGCTGGTTAAACAACTGGGGTTAAGCGAGGAGATTATTGAGGAAGTTGTCAGGAAAACCTTAGGGATCATTAGAGATCGATCTAAGAAGTTTCGGATGGTTAAGCCCGTGCTGGACATAGGAGATAAGACCGTGATCCTCGTAGACGATGGGTTGGCCTCAGGATATACCATGCTAGCGGCCATAAGATCGATTAAGAAGAAGAATCCGAAGAGAATTATCGCCGCAGTTCCGACGGCCTCAGCGGCGGCAGTGAAGCTCGTCTCAAGGAAAGTGGATAAAATATTATGTTTAAACGTTAGGAGTGGTCCATTCTTCGCCGTGGCAGACGCATATCGTAAATGGCGTGATCTAACGGATGAGGAGGTCATCGAGATTTTAAGGAAGATCGGGTAGAATCTTGTGAGGATTTATCACCCTCTAAAATTTATGACGAACCCAAGATCATGATTAATTGAATGGAAGATGAACTTATCGATCAAGTTTTTAGTAATCGGTCTCATAGGATCGAGCCTTGTCATCGGTTTTCTTTTCCTGAATTTTGAGAAGAGATCTTACATCCGTGGCCATCGTGAAGACATCTGCATCTATGCTGGCTCAGGGGCCGTTTTGGCGGGTGACGTCGAATACGCCTTAGATAGACTTAGAATCTCTTATCGTGAAGTTGATGAGGATTTCATTAAGAGAGGTGGATTGGCGGATTGCTCGATACTCATAATTCCAGGCGGATATACTGCTAGATATGTGTCTGCCTTAGGGAATGATGGATTTAGAGAGATTAGGGAGTTTGTTAAGAGAGGTGGAGTCTATATTGGGATCTGCGCTGGAGCATATCTCGCCGCTGAGAGAGTCGAGGTAGAGGGGCGCCCAAAAGGCTTAGGAATAATAGATATAGAGAATGTTAGGAGAAGTGGAATCGGCTTAGTCGAGATAACTATAACGAACATGAGCCACCCACTCGTTAAAGATTGTCCAAAAACGATGTTGATATGGTATCAGAATGGGCCATATATAATGCCGGGTAAAGGAGTGGAAGTCATAGCGAGATACAATGAAGAATATGCGGCTATAGTATGCTCAACCTATGGTGAGGGAAGAGTCTTGATATTCAGCCCACATCCAGAGGGAAACCTCAAGGAAAGAGTAGATCCGATCAAGTTGGGAACAGCAAAACTCCTCGAAAACGCCATAACCTTGACGCGAAGATGATAGTTGAGATTTCGCGTATAGGGTCAGGATCTTAACAGGATAGATGGTTTGACGAAGACGCCACGTTAACCATTACCGCACGAGAAGGTTCTATTTTCTACACAATATTTCTGGAAATATATTAGGAACACAAAAACGTTGTTCATCCTTCTGATTTGATGCGGGGGGTGGGATTTGAACCCACGAACCCCTACGGGACAGGAGCCTCAGTCCTGCGCCTTTGACCAGGCTTGGCTACCCCCGCTTCTATCATCTACTTTCTTCCGGTTACCTTATTATGAGGTCTCTTACATAAAGACCTTTTTACTCAGTAGGTTATGGTCTTCGAGCCGATTTTTAGGGATTTATAAAAACCTTATTTTCCAGTTTTCCGATCGTTTTATTGGATATGGGGGAGTATCGAGTTGTTAGATTCGAGAGTCCTGAATCGTTTAAGCAGCTTGAATGGCTTCAGACGGAGATTTGGGGAAGGAGTGAGGCGATTCCATACCACGTCCTGATAGCTTTTCAGAGGATGGGTGGAGCGGTCTTCACAGCCTTAGACGAGAATGATAGACCTATCGGGATGCTCTGCGGCTATATCTCGATTAAAGATGGAGAGGCATATTATTATCTCCATCTCTGCGGAGTCGTTCCGGATAAGAGGACCGAGGGAGTGGCAACCGCCTTAAAGATGAGTTTAAGAGAATATCTGCTCGAGCGGGGAGTAAGGGTTGCTAGGTGGCTTTTGGACCCACTTCAAGTTCCAGAGGCTAGGCTGAGCATCAGGAAACTTGGAGCGATTGGGAAAAGCTATAGCTCAAACTTCTATGGAAACATGAGAGATCCATACAATAGGGGATTAGAGTCGGATAGACTTGAGGTTGAATGGAGGCTTGACTCTAAGCGAGTTTTAAGTAGGATAAATGGGGTTGATCGAGAACCGCGATTCACGGAGCTTTTGGAAGAGGGTGCTGAGAGCATCATAACCGTGGTCAAGGAAGGAGTATTGGAGAAGATCCTAAATTATAGGTTGAATTTCAAAAGCGAGAAGGTATTGGTCGAAGTCCCTGAAAACATAGATTACGTTAAACGCGCCAGCATATCCACGGCTGTGGAGTGGAGGGAGATAACCCGTAGAATCTTCGAGAAAAGTTTGGCCCAAGGGTATTTGGTTACGGACTTAATTAGGGAGAGGAATGAGCGTGGAACAAAATATTACTATCTCTTGGAGAAGAATGTGAAACTGGATTAACTCGAATGGTTCCATATATTTTAGTTCAAGAGCATTTAGAACAACTCTCATGAGCTTACGTATTCAAGTATAACATTGATTAAGCTATGGACCCCATGATGAACGCTATTAAGGCTATTAACATCCAGAGGAGAGTCATCTTCTTGACCTTTAATGCCTCAGCCCTTGAAGGATTCTTAATTATCGATATCGCTGAATAGATGAACCCTATATCTGCTAACGAGACTATTACGATGTACGGCCATGAGACTAAATTTATGAGATATGGAAATGGGCTAACTGAGACCGCGGCGATGTAGAGCGCTCCTCCGAGTATTCCGGCGAATTTCTTTCCTTTAGTTCTCGCAATCGATCGAATTCCTCTTAGAGCATCACCTTCAACATCTGATATCCCCTTGATTATCTCTCTACCTAAAACCGACAGATAGACTGGTATCGCGAATAATATCAATCTCGTTGAGACATATCCGTCTGAGAGAACGGCTCCATAGATGAATGGGGCCACGACGACTCCGCTCACCGCCATGTTTCCGATTAACCCCATCTTCTTCAGAAACAGGTTATAGGTGAAGGCTAAAAGATAGGCTATTACCGCGACTATAAGGCAGGGCGTCGATGTCAGGATCGCCGAAACGATTCCCGCCATTCCTAAGATTGCGGAGAAGAGTGTGGCCTCCAAACATGATACTGCTCCTGAGGGGATCGGCCGCCAAGGAGCATTCACTCTATCTATGTCTCTATCGAAGTAATCGTTGAATCCCATGATGCTCCCATTTAAGCCATAGGCCGTTATGAAGGATAAGATTATCTGCATCGGCGTTATCGTCTGCTTATTTGAGAGCGTTACTCCAGCCAATACGGCTATGAACATGAGTATCCCATTTGGGGGTCTCGTAAGGGTTAGGAGGGCTTTAACCTTCCTAAACATTTCTCAAATCAACTAGTGAAGCCTTATAATAAATCACTTCATTCCTCCTATCAACGACCGCTATCACAAGCTCTTTCCTCATCTTCCTCGATATGGCCATCCATTCCTCAAGTTTCTTGATAGAAACGTCTCTTCCCTCAAAGATTGGAACGACTAGATACTTCGCCGGCTCCTTCCCATATTTTCCCCGCTCAAACACCCTGAATCTAAGCTCTTTCCCAAATCCCTCCTTGACCACATATCTTCTCTTCCTTAGATCCCTGTAAACCACATAATCTCTCCAAATGTTTGGGTCTCCTTGCTGAAGCTTCCTCAAGAGCTCTTGAAAACTCAGCTTACCCCCACTTCCATCGAAGACCTCCATCTTCCCGATCTCCGTCAAGTATAGGGCCTCGATCGGAGAATACTTTACCCTCTTATCCTCGCGAGCGCCGTATCCTTTTCCAAGATACTTTAAGCAGATTTCATCAGGCTTAGCTATTATCCCATCATCGCTGAGGATTGCTCGAATGATCTTCTCGGTCTCCATCGACAACTTCTCGACCCCAAGAAGTCCCTTCAGAACATAGTCTTAAAGCTATTCATCGATTGCACGCTCGTTGAGATAGGAGTGATTGGTTCATGGATTATGTTCAGCGAGATATGCTTAAATCGAGGATCTCGATCTGGATGTAAGAGAGAGGTGTAGCTTATTGTTTCGAAGCTGACTCTACACTGGCTTGAGAGGCTCGTCGCGAGAGGTCTTAGAAGAGTTGGAAAGCCCACGAGTTTCGAGGAGCTCGCGAAGATTATTGGAAGAGACGTTGGATCGGTTGCTAAAGCTGCTCAATGGCTTTCATCCAAGGGATTGGTTGAGGTTGAGGAAAAAATTGAGACATGGGTTAAGCTCGGCGCCGAGGGCGAGATCTATGCTAAGGAGGGATTGCCTGAAAGGAGATTGATTAAGGCGCTCAAAGAGCTAGATGGGCTAGCTGAGCTTAAAGAATTGAAGTCCAGGTTGGGCGAGGAGATCTTCAGAATAGGCTTAATCTGGGCCAAGAGGAACAAGTGGATAGAGATCGTCAGAGTCGATGATAAGCCCTGTATGAAGCTTAAAACATACCCGGAGGAAAAGACTCCGGCAGAACAGGTTCTAAACCTATTGCTTAAGGGTGAGAGGAGATTTGAAGAGATTCCCGAAGATCTTAGACCCGCTTGTCTAAAGCTTGCGGAGAGACCTGGAGTTATTGAACTGATTGAAAAGAGGATCCATATCTTGAAGCCCACCGAGCTATTGATGGGCTTAAGTCCAGAGGAACTTGAAGTCCAAGAAGTCACAAAGCTGACTCAAAGCTTGATAGCTTCTGGAAAATGGAGAGAGCTCAAACTTAGTAGATTCGATATCAGGGCTCCTACTCCACCGATCTTTTCAGCTCGAAGACATCCGCTCCAACAATTGATCAAACTCATCAAGGAGATCTTCGTAGAGATGGGATTTGAAGAGATTAGAGGGCCATTAGTAGAGTTGGCCTTCTGGAACTTCGACGCCCTCTTCCAACCGCAAGATCATCCAGCGAGAGCCATGCATGACACGTTTTATCTCGCTGAGCCTAGGTTGGGGAGTCTTCCAGAGAGATTCGTTGAATCCGTTAAGAGGGCTCATGAAGATGGCGGAGACACGGGCTCAATTGGATGGAGATATAAGTGGAGGGCTGAGGAAGCTAAGAAACTGATTCTCAGAACCCATACAACCGCAACTACCATCAGATATCTGGCCGAACATGCGGATCCTCCCATAAAGGTCTTCTCGGTTGATAGGATTTATCGGAATGAGAGAGTTGATTGGAGGCATTTAGCGGAGTTCCATCAAATCGAGGGAATCGTGATGGATAGGAATGTCTGTTTCAGGGATCTCCTAGGTCTGATAAAGGAATTCTACTCAAAGCTTGGACTAAAGGACGTGAGATTCAGGCCTGGATACTTCCCATATACGGAACCATCAGCCGAAGCCGTCGTCTACCTAAGAGACAAGGGGATATGGCTTGAACTGATAGGCATGGGGATCTTTAGACCAGAGGTAACCCTTCCACTTGGAGTAAAGTATAGGGTTTTGGCATGGGGCGGCGGTCTAGAGAGACTAGCCTTAGCCCTCTATGGCTTAGACGATATCAGAACCTTCTATCTAAATGACTTGAACTGGATAAGGGGATTTCCGAGGATATACCTCGATAGAAAGGCTGAGAGAATCTAATCCTGATAGATCGGTGGCAGGGTCTTCAGGGTCTTAAACCACTCTGCGAACTTCTTCGCAGCCCTAGCTCTATGAGAGAATCTATTCTTCTCTTCTAAATCCATTTCGGCAAAAGTCTTATCGGATCCATCTGGGACGAAGATCGGATCGAATCCGAATCCCTTACTTCCTCTAGGGGTTTCCGAGATTCTTCCCCTGACAGCTCCCGTGAATATCTTTAGCTCGGTTAATGGGGAATAGAATGCTAGGGCTGATTCAAATCTCGCTTCCCTCTCATTTACGTCCTCCATGAGTTTTAAAATTCCGTCAACTCCAATCGTCTTATAGACATAGGAGCTATATGGTCCTGGAAATCCATTCAACGCTTTGATGAATAGTCCTGCATCCTCGACTAAAACTGGTTCTCTGAGAACCTTGTATGCGTAGAAGACGCTATATCGTGCTATCTTCCTGAGATCGTTCTCTTGGAGTTCTGGCGTGGCCATGGGCTCCACTCTAAAATTAAAGCCATATTCTGTGAAGATCTCGCTGAACTCCTTCACTTTCCCTCTATTCGTCGTCACCAAGACGAATCTCATCGCCATCTTCAACCCAGAGCAGTTTATTAGACTATTCAAGTCTTTCCCTCAAACAGAGTTTCTCCTCAGCCACCTCTCTTAACATATCTGCCCCTCATCCTAATTTCCTTGACCTTTCTCAGAATCTCCAAAGTACGATCTCTTCCGACGATCTTAGAATATCCGAGTAGGAAGTGTTTCATGAATCTTTCCCTGATCTTGTGATGGGCGCTTTCCAGACTTCTATCAAGTAAGTGTATGTCGACGGCGAGTTCTTCGATGTCGTCGGTCACCGAGCTTAATCCAAAATCTATCAAGTAAATTCTCTCCATTTCGTCTAAGATTATATTCGAGGTAGTTAGGTCTCCATGAACTATCTTCCTCAAATGCATCTTTCCAACGATTTCACCAAGTCTTCCCGCAATCTTCTCGACTTTGATAGGATCGAGTCCATCTAAAGCCTTCTTCAATTCGATTCCCTTAATGTATTGCATGTAAATCGTCGAGCTACTTCTATCTAAGAGGATTATCGCCGGAGCTGGAACTCCAGCCTTCTTCAACTCAACAATTATCTTCGCTTCATGGATCGTCCGCTTATCTCTAATCCATCTATCGAGTTCTGGAACCCTATAGGGCTTTGGAACCCTATGCTTTGAGATCAAGTCGAAGCCATTCCATCTAAGCCTTGAGACTATCGCTTCAGCGCCTATCCTGATCACTCTGATCTGCTTAGGCTCCTCCACCTCACCTCGACCTCATCTATCCTAAACTTAGGCTTAATCCTACTATCCTCAACCTTTATCGTTTGACCTGAGAGTAATTGGAGGATTCCCGTCCAAGCTATCATTGCCCCATTGTCTCCAGCATATTCTGGTGGAACTACATAGACTTCGGCGTCATGGAGTTTCGCCATGGCCTCTATCATCTGCCTCAATCTAATGCTTCTCGCCAAGCCTCCCACGAGCAAGATCTCTTCCTTCTCCGTGAATGCTAGGGCTCTTTCAAGGGTCTCGGTTAACATGCTATAAACAGTCTCAGTTATGCTTAAGCATACATCCTCGATTTTAACTCCCTTCTTCAAGAGCTTTAAGGCGGCTGTCAATAAGCCTGAAAAAGATACATCCATCCCCTTAACCCTATACGGTAGCGGGTGAAGCTCTTTCCCCTCTCTAGCTCTTACCTCCGGATTAGGCATGGGGCCTATCCCAGCCTCGATTCCAAAGGCGTCTAAACAGTTTCCAGCCGCTATGTCGAGGGTTTCTCCAAAGATCCTATATCTGCCATCCAGATATGCCGTTATCAAGGTATTTCCTCCTGCGATATAGAGGACGACTGGATCTTTGGCTCCCGTAACTAGTCTCCCTATCTCGATATGGGCTACACCGTGATTAACCGCTAGAAGAGGCTTATCGAATTTCAGGGCCAGGGCTCTCGCCAAGGTCGCTCCAACCCTAAGACATGGCCCCATTCCAGGTCCAGCTGAAAAGGCTATTCCATCTATTCTCTCAGGACTTATCCCAGCTTTCTTGAAAGCCTCTATAACTCCTTTCGGCGCATGGATCGAATGATGTTGCGCAGCCTCTCTCGGATGTATTCCCCCTTCCCTCGGCTTATAGACGTAATTCACATTTGCTAGAATTCTCCCCCCGCTCGATACGATCCCAAATCCTATTGTGTGGGCTGTAGACTCTATCCCTAAGACTATTTTCTCGCCGGTCATCTAGAGAATATTCTCATGGCGTTGCTTATATAATCCTCTGGGAGCGAAATCTGATGAAACTTCCGCTTCGACTTTTATAAGTCCCTCAAGAGTTTGGAGGAGATTGGATACTATAATTCCTTAGCCAACCATTTCACGATCCTTTCCCAAAGCGTAGCATAATGCTCCCAATCCATGAACTCAAGCGTACACCAGTGAGGCGCGCAATCTGAGGTGAATGCAGCTGCTCTACCCTTACCCACCTCCCATACCGCCAATATTGGATCTCCCCTATACTCCGCAAGTAGAGTTGCACCTGACTTTAAACTGGTCTTATTATAGCCTAGGAGGGTAGGCCACTTATCGGGCAATCCGCTTGTGATTGGATGATCCTTCGCTATAACGGTTGGATTGAATCCTTCGGGAACCTCAACCCTATCATCGAGAGACATAAGCTCAACTGGCAAGATCTCCTCAATCGGCGTCCCCTTATATCGAGCTATTGCATTCAAGCCCTGAAATGATAGATAACCACCTATCATCAAGAATCCACCGCCGGATTCTCTCACATAGTCGCGGACGAGCTTAAGCCTATTAGGTCTAGGTTTACTCTCATAAAAGACCTCAGGGTGAAGTAGTATGGTATTGCTTCCAACATCGCTGAAGATTATGACTCTATACTTCTTTAATTCTTCTAAGCTCTCCGGAAACTCCGCCGCCGCGCTTAAGGTCGGGATATGATGTACCTCGAAGCCTGATCTCTCCAAGCATCTCCTCAGAAATGCTCCATCGTCCACAATCCTAGAAGCTATCATGAAGTCTAGCACGCCCTTATCAAAGATCATGTGGGTTGTTAAAGTCTCGCCAACAAAGAGTACACGGATCCTCATAACGATCGGTTATTCCGCATCTAGGATATATAAAATTTTATTCCACATAGTACAGTATTTCTTCGAAAATGATCGGAATTTTATAGAACTTCTTGAAAGAATCGTTAAATATCGGGTGGAGATTTCTCCATATAAGATGAGCGAAGAAAACGATTCTTTATTGCGTAAAAAATTGACTAGACGTGAAGCGCTTTCTACGGCCGCTAAGGTTGCTGTGGGAGTTGCTGCTGGAATTGCGGCCGGAGGAGTTGTAACCTATGCTGTAACCTCGGGCCTATTAGCTCCAGCTCCTGCGAAGCCTACCAAGAAGGGGTATTTCTGGGGAGACTCTCCATATGTGATGACCGATGAATGGTACATCGCGTTGAATAGAGCAGCCGTGTATTATGCCGGTTATCTCGGAGACACCATACTGACCTTGGACCCGCGTGCTTCCCAAGAGTCGCAGAACAAGGACCTCAGATACATGGTGGCTCAAGGCGTGGATGGTATAATGATGTGTCCATGTCTGGCGGATGGCGCTGTCCCGGTCATAGAAGAGGTGGTGGATAAGGGTATACCCGTCGTGACCTATGATGGAAGCGCTAATACTCCGAAGATAAGCATATCGATCCTAGTGGATAACTATCTAATCGGAAAACAGCTGGCAGAGGAGTGGATTAAGCTCGCGCCAAAACTAGGTCTCAAGGTTGAGGGGACGGTATTTGTCCTCAGAGACGTAGCAGAGAACGCGGTTCAGATGGCTAGGGCTAAGGGATTCATCGAGGGATTAAAGGGTTATCCCGTAGACATCCTTGAGTTCTGCGGATACCATTCAGTCGAGACCGGTAAGAAGGCCACCCTAGAAGCCATAACAGCTCATGGAAAACCGGATCTCATCATGTCAACTGACCTAAACAAGACACAGGGAGCTGTTGAGGCTTTGAAGAGCATGAAACTCAACATTCCAAGAGGTAAGGAGGGCCACATCCCAATAATCGGAATAGACTCCTCGCCAACGATCATGCCAATGATCGGCGACGGATTCGTTGACCTGGTAATGGACCAGCCGAACCTATTCTATGGTGCATTGGCGATTAAGTGTCTAAGGATGATAAAGGAGAAAGGTGAAGGAGCATTACCTGAGATTGGACAGAAGATAATCTCCGACCCGAAGAAGCCTATCGGCCCACAACCCGATGGATCATATAACCTCTTCGTCGAGGATATAGAGACGCCGATGGGCGTCAGGCCGTTTAAAGAAGCTTATTGGGCTCCAACTGTGTGTGAGGAGATGGGAGGTCACAGATGGATTAAGATGCGCGCAGTCGCGGTAACCCCAGATAACTATAAGACAATTCCAGTCTGGTCGAACGTCGTTAAACCTTGGTTCTATGCAAAGCGCTAATTCTGGAGAGTATCTCCTCCAGTAACCTCCACATCATTTTTCTTAACTCCGTTCTAAAGTTCATCTAATGAAGAGATTATCTTTGCGTACACTGCGCCCATGAAGGCTAGCTTATTGACATCAACATATCTAATGGTATCTTTCTCAGTGTGGTAGTAGGGGTTCACGGGGGGATACTCCCAGAGCATGGCTGATGGTATCCCTTTCACCTTAAAGGGGTAATAGTCGCTATAGCTTAGGTTGAGTCTATGGGTGTTCTCTATCGATACGCCATTCTCTTCACAAACTTTCATTATGAAGTCCTTTAACCAACCCTCTGACCAAAGGCTTCTCTCAGCTGGATAGGCGCTGCTGACAGCATCCATACATAGCATGCATAGACATTTTTCCTTGAGTTCATCTAGATGATTCTCGACATAAACCGTTGAGCCCCATAAACCTATCTCCTCGGCGCCGAAGGCTATAAACACCAAGCTCTTCTTCAACCTCTTGGATCTGAAGAACTGTGCTAATGCTAGGAGTAGAGATGTTCCAGTTAGATTATCCCAGACTCCGATTCCCTTGATCTGAGAGTCATAGTGAGCCCCGACAACGATCATCTTTTCTTCCTCTAATCCCTTCAAGATCCCGATCACGTTCCCCGTCTTCTCGATACTATATTCAGATTCGTGACGAATCTCCACAATGACTTTCCCAACGCTCATGAGGCTGAGAAGCCTATGTAAGCTCTTCCTAGAGATTATGACGCCAGGCACGGTAAGCCTCCATCTCATAGGATCCTCCAATTCAGGGGGATATGTTTTGGCAGCTAGTGCAGGTATCAGATCTTCAGGAGCATCGGTCGCCACTACGAATCCCGCTACACCTTCTTCGAGAAGCTTAGGTATCCTAAATGCAGGAGTATCTGAAAGCAGTAAAGCGATCTTTCCCTCAAGCGAATAGCCCAAATCCTTCAAAGCTCTGATGCTCTCCTCGGATCCATCGGCCACATATACAATTTCGCCCTTAACTACTCCATCACCTGAATATTCTAGGGGGAAGCATGGAATAGTCTCTTGGAGGGGGGTCTCAACGCTCAATTTAGAGTGTTTTGGAGTATATCTTAGGCAATCGAACTCTTCGATCTCGACATCTTCTAATCCGAGTTCTTGAAATCTCTTGAAGAGATATCTCCTCGTAGATTTCTCCCCTTCACTGCCAACCCATCTATTTCCAAAACTAGAGATTTTCTCGATTTCATCCTTCAAAAATTTCGGATCAATAACTTGTTGCATCTCAAAGATTTTTGGAATTGACGTTAATTTATGATTATTCTTCATTTGATACGGTTATTCACGAAATCTTTTAATATAGCTGGGGCTTCAGCTCAAACAGGAGGTGGTATTTTGGCCGATGATATCCCATTGCTTGAAATGAAGAATATACACAAATTCTATGGACGTGTTCACGCACTTAAAGGGGTGGACTTCAAGGTCTATGAAGGCGAGATCGTCGGGCTGATAGGCGATAATGGCGCGGGTAAATCGACTCTCGCCAAGATAATCGCAGGAGTGATCAGGAAGGATATGGGTGAGATTTATTGGAAGGGTAGAAAGGTCGAGATTAAGAGTGTGCACGATGCTCGAAAGCTTGGGATAGAGATGGCATTCCAAGAGCAGGCTCTTGTGGATAGTCTAGATCTGGCTCTTAACCTATTCCTTGGAAGGGAAATAACTTCAGGCGCTCTAAAAGTTCTGAACTACAAGAAGATGTATGAAGAGACTAAGCGCGCCCTAAAGGCATTGGGTCTGAAGATAGCTGAGAACCCGAGGAGAGAGATAAGATTCTGCTCCGGTGGAGAGAGGCAGGGAGTGGTAATAGCCAGAGCTATGTACTTCAAGTCCAAGCTCGTTATCCTCGACGAGCCTACACGTAACCTCTCCGTGGCAGGAGAGAGAATGGTCTTGAACTTCATTAAAAATCTGAAAAAGGAGAACATCTCGTGTATATTCATAACACACGCGCTAAGACATGTTTATGAGGTTGCGGATAGAATTGTGGTCTTAGCATCGGGTGTAAAGATACTTGATATACCGAAGATGGGGAGAAGCTTGGAGGAGTTGGAGGATATAATTGTGAAGAGCTCTGCTGTCGTTGCGGAGTGATGGACTATGGTGAACGCAGATTCTAGCCAATTGAAGACACAGGTCCTCCTATTCTTCATAGAGAATACTGCTTGGCCGCTCTTCATAATCATCTACTTCATCCTCGGATTCATACGCCCCGTATTATTCTCTTTCGAATTCATGAAATATGTGGTCTATGTCATGGTTCCTCTCGGATTCGCCATAACTGCGCAAGCGATTTGCCTCATAGCGAGAGCCTTAGACCTATCCGTGGGTAGCATAGTTGGGCTTTCGGCTGCAGTGGCCGGGGTCATATTGATGGATTATCCGGGATTCCCGGCCGAGCTGTCATTCCTCCTACCCGTAGTTATTGGGATGTTGTGTGGGATGTTCAACGGATTCTTCATAGGATATCTTAGACTAAATCCATTCGTGGTCACTCTAGCGACCATGATGGCCTTTCAAGGATTGAAGATCATAGTTCTGAGGGGATTTACGATTCCGAGCAACTATCTTCCAGAGATCTACATGCTACCCGGCTCGGATATCGGCATGTCTATGCTATCCTTCGCAATATTCCTCATCATAATATGGTTTTTCCTCAGACATACAAAGCCCGGAATACACATCTATGGACTTGGAGGTAATCCCGATGCTGCGGCCATGATGGGCATAGATCCGCGGAAGATGTATTTCGTAGTGTTTACGCTCAGCGGCCTCTTCGCAGGTCTCTCAGGTCTCTACTATACGGGCTTCAATAGATCGGTTCCAGTAACCTTGGGGAACCAAGTCTTATTCCCATCCTTCGCCGCAGCCGTCATCGGAGGAATTCCACTACAAGGTGGTAGGGGCTCGGTGTTGAATGTCGCCGGTGGAGCTCTCCTACTCGGAGTCGTAGAGGCATTCCTAGTCACCTTCGCGATCTCCCCTGAGGCTAGGATCGTGGGCTATGGAATGCTCGTCCTCATCGCCGTCGTGGTGAATCAGGCAAGAGAGTCTATGAGGGACTCGCTGTTAAGAAGACTCTGATCCATGAAGGTCGACCAGCCGATTTAGGAAGTTATCATGGGAAATTCTGAAATCCGAATATTTAGGTTAAAGGCTTAATGCCGATTAAACCAAGCATTCTACATGAAAATTGCGGTTGCGAGTGAGGGGGATAGGGGATTAGACGATATAGTTTCAACGATGTTCGGGAAAGCGAGAAGATTCACGATAATAGAGGTTATAGATGATCAGATCAAGGAGGTCAAGACTATTGAAAATCCTGGAGCGAGTTATAGATATGGATCTGGACCGATAGCTGTTAAGAGTCTCGTGGATCTGGGGGTGGACGTTGTTATAGCCTCCGAATTCGGTCCAAGCGTTACAGCCCTACTTCAGGAGCGCGGGGTAAAGATGTTTAAGGTCAGAAGCGGAATAAAGGTGGGCGACGCATTAAGCGAGTTTTTAGAGAGAGAAAGGAGTTGATGAGGCACAGCGTATATCTCTAACCGTTTGAAAATGGGTTAAACATTAAAAATTCATTCCAGCAAATTGATTTCGTAAAAGATGCCCTTAGTTGATAGATATGGTAGACCTGTTAAAGGCGTTAGGATCTCGGTTATGCCGAGCAGTAGATGTAACTTTAATTGTATCTTCTGTCATCATGAGGGAATTCATGAAGATGTCGGGGTTATCATGACTCCTGAGGAGATTGAGAGAATTGTCAGGATCTTGATGAGATTCGGAGTGGATTCGGTTAAGCTCACAGGCGGGGAGCCTATGCTCAGATCCGATATACTTGAGATCGTTGAGAGGCTTGGGAGACTTGGTTTAAGAGATCTCTCCATGACCACGAATGGAACTAGGATACCTGAACTCGCCTCAGAGCTTAAGAGGAAGGGTCTGAGAAGGGTGAATATAAGCCTCCACTCCTTAAGTCCGAAGAGATATTGTTGGATAACTGGGCATAGAGAGGATGTTGGTGAGAAAGTTTATCGATATACTTTGGAGGCGATTAGGGCTTCGCTTGACGCTGGATTGAATCCGGTTAAGCTTAACGTTGTCGTGATGAGAGATGTTAATGATGATGAGATAGATAACTTCATCTCATTTATTGAGAAGCTAGATTCTTCGGGGAAGGTGATCTTACAGCTCATCGAGCTCATACCTCTCGGACCATTTAAGGGTGAATTCTATGAAAGATATCATTATGATCTTGGAGAGATTGAGGAGAGGTTCAGCAAGATCGCCGTCAAGAAGGTTGTCAGGAGACTTCATCTGAGGCACCAGTATCTTTTACCGAATGGCGTTTGGGTTGAGTTCGTTAGACCTGTTAACAACTATGTCTTCTGCATGAATGATAATAGGATTAGGATAACCCATGATGGGAAGTTTAAGCCATGCTTAATGAGAGATGATAATCATGTTGATTTCTTGAATGCGATGAGGTCTGGGGCAAGTGACGAAGAATTGGAGAGGTTGTTCTTGAAAGCAGTTTATCTCAGGGAGCCGTATTATAAGCCTCCAAACATTAAGCCTAGGCCGAATATATCTTGGAGCGGTCGCTAGGTTTTTGGCTTGATTAGATATTCTCCTCTTATCTCTTCATGTAACGCCTTCTTATGATCACTGTTATTGTTAGGATTGAGATTAGTGAGACGATGGCCATTAGCGGGGTTATCTGCTCCCAGTCTCTCTGAGAGTATGGGGTTATGATCTCTCCGCCGACCGGCGCAGGTGAGGGGGTCGCAAGGGCTAAGACAAAGATGTCATAGTCTTGTGCGGCGCTACGCCCCTCCTCTGGCGTCGGGGTATATTCTACTCCGAGGGAAGTAAGACCTACGGATATGTCTACGGGGGTTCCAAGTATCTTCACGGGTTGATCCGTTACGTCCGTGATCGTTCCGGAGATATCTGTTATCGTTAAGCTTGGCGACTTAGTAAGCCCGGTTATGTAGAGCGAGCCCGATGCCACGCCATATGCTTCTTCAAATTCTGTACCATTCCAGATGACATCCCATGCCAGATTCCCCGCATGGTCGAAGGTGACTATCAACACGGCGTAGTCACTTGTGGTCGAGTCCACAATATAGCCTACTAGGTACACTCGCTGGGAATCCGCGGCCACCGAATAGGCATAATCACTTCCACCGCCATCCCATGTCTTAGCCCACTGGAGGTCTCCGTTTCCATCGAACTTGGCGATAGAGACATTATAGGGGTAGCGGACGGGGCCGGCGATGTACACGTTTCCGGAGGGATCAACTGTCATGCCCTCGCTCCACGTGGTGAATGAACCTATCTTCCAGGTCTCTTCCCAGATCATATTTCCGCTGGTATCAAGCTTCAGCAGGAATGCGGAGAAGGCACTTCTGTTCATCCCTGCTACATAGATGTTATCATTAGCGTCTATAACTAT